>Ga0315905_10000990_pt1 | contig 31022 bp, 55 predicted proteins | sample LakEriMetagenome_5_FD_203522 | JGI IMG/M metagenome (GOLD analysis project Ga0315905, IMG submission 203522) | Freshwater fungal communities from buoy surface, Lake Erie, Ohio, United States - Buoy 4 MA121 | ecosystem: Environmental > Aquatic > Freshwater > Lake | place: USA: Lake Erie, Ohio... | reverse complement strand
TTACGACAACCAACGGAACGGATATTTTTGATGCAGGGGCTGTAAATATCATGTATGAAGGATAAAAAATGACACACAGAATCGTAGTAAATGTCCAAACAGGTGAAACCACACAAGTTGAGTACACCGCTGAAGAACAGGCAATCCACGATGCGGCAGTAGCGGCACAACAAGCTGAAGCTGAAGCGCAAGCATTGGCAGAGGCACAAGCATTGGCAGTAGCGGCACAACCTACGCCAGAGCAGGGAACAACCAATGGTAGCTAAACTTGATGGCACAAACGGACTGATTCAACAGTACGACTATCAAGCCCCAACGACAGGGTTTTCCTATACTTTTGCCGCTGGCACACAAGTATTGGTGATGAACCCTGCTGGAACATTGGCAACAGGCACAATCACAATGCCAGCATCCCCTGCGGATGGCATGACAGTGACATTCAGTTCAACACAGACCATTACAGCATTGACTGTTCAAGGCAATACAGGTCAGAGCATTACTGGTCAGCCAACTACTTTTGGTGCTGGTTCTGCGGCAACCTTTGTTTATCGTTTATCAAATACAACTTGGTATCCAAACACTGCTAATGCAAATGGAACGTTGACAAACGCAACACTTGTAACCCCAAACATTAATTCAGCACAAGTTCCAACAATTTCAGGTACTGCGCCTTTGTATCTGGCGAGGGCTTGGGTAAGTTTTACTGGTACAGGTACTGTAACGATTCGTTCAAGTGGCAATGTAACAAGTATTACAGATATTAATACAGGTGCGTATGTAGTAAATTTTACAAATGCTATATCAGACGCAAATTATTCCGCAGTGGTGTCTAGTTCAAATTTAAGCGGAAATGCAGGTGGATTTGCAGGAGTTTACTTTGACCCAAATGTTGCCGCCAATCAAACACCTACTACTTCAAGTTTTTATGTTGGATGTAGGCAATTAAGTGGTGCGGCTGGTGATGCAGTTTATGTAAATGTCACAGTTTTCAGATAAGGACAACCATGACAACTCTAATTAGTGGAACAGCAGGAGTTACATTCCCCGCAGGAGGTGTAGGTAATCCTGCTGGTGCTGTTGTTGGCACTTCTGACACACAGACACTGACAAACAAGACACTGACAAGCGCAACGCTAACAACACCAACGCTGACAACACCAACGCTGACAACACCAAACATTGATTCAGCACAGATTCCTACTGTGTCTGGTACTGCACCTTTGTATCTGGCAAGGGCTTGGGTAAACTTTAGTGGCGTAGGCAGTACATCAATTAAAGGTAGTGGTAATGTTTCGTCTGTAACGTATGTTTCAGCGGGGAAATATACAGTCAACTTCACCACGGCTATGCCAGATGCAAATTATGTTGTACTTTGTACTTGCGCTGGTTTGGGTACTAGCGGGGGTGGAAGAATTTTGGTTGAAAACTCAAGCGGAACTGGCGGCACACTTGGCAGAACGGCATCTGCTGTTACTGTTTTGGGGACTTATTCATTTAGTAACCCCGGATCAGGTACAGACGATAACGCTTATTCCAACAGTGTTGCAATTTTTAGATAAGGAAAAACCATGAACTCAAGAATTATTTACCCAACAGACGATGGCGTAGCAGTCATCATTCCAGCCGCTGAATGCGGTTTAACCATTGAGGAAATTGCCGCAAAGGATGTTCCTGAAGGCAAGCCTTTCAAGATTGTGGATGTTGCTGACATTCCATCAGACCGCACATTCCGCAACGCATGGGAGTACACAGCATGATTACCATCAACATTGACAAAGCCAAAACCATTGCTCACGATAAGCGCAGAGAAGCAAGGTCTGCTGAGTTTGCGCCACTAGACATCAAGGCAACAATTCCATCTGAAGCAACAGCGGCAGAGACTGCAAGGCAAGCTGTGCGTGACAAATACGCCGCCATGCAAACCGCAATTAATGCAGCAACCACCACTGATGCAATCAAAGCGGCTATGCCATGAGTGATGAACTTATTACCAAAACAGAAGCACGACTAAATAGCCATGAACAAGTTTGTGCTGAGCGTTATGCTTCCATCTCTAAAAGTTTAGAGGGCTGGAATAAACGAATAACCAAGATTGAATACCTCTTGTATGGTGTAATGTTGTGTGTTCTTCTAGGCCCCGGACAAGCAGCAGAGTTCTTCAAAAAACTTGTAGGAGTATGACATTGATCCATTCACGTTGGCCTTCACTGCTCTGGCAGCAATTAAACAAGGGGTTGCTTTTTATAAAGATGCAAAAGCAGCGGGTAATGATGTTACTAAAATAGCAAGAGAAATATCTAGTTGTATAGCAAATTTCTTTAGTGCACAAGAACAAGTTAAACAAGTAATTGAAGAAGAGAAGAAGAAGCCTGTAAAGAGTTTAAAGGCACAAGCTCTAGATAACATATTAAACCAAATAGAGCTAGAGAGACAGGCAGTAGAACTTAGAGAGTTTCTAATCTACCATGTAGACCCAGAACTAGGGGCAGTGTGGAGTAGGTTTGAAGAGGAATATGCAAGACTACAAGACGAACAAGAACAGGAAAGGCTAATAGCGGAACACAAAGCAAGGGAGGCAGCATGGCAACGAAGACAGTTAATAAGCTCCCTGCAAGACAAAGCTCTACAGATAGGAGCAGTGGCTCTGATTACTATATACCTCCTCCTCCTGTTCTGGTTAATAACAATAGACAGGAAACTTCGATGGGGTTTTTAATAGGTCTAATTGCTCTAGTCTTTGCGTTTGTACTTATTCTTCCTGTGTTAGGTTTTATGTTATTTGATATTAACGCTGCTAAACAAGAAGTACGATATGAAGTACAGAAGGTAGAGCAGCTTCGTAAACAAATTGAGAAAGAGAAAAAATGATTCCAATCTTAGGAGCCTTGCTAGGAACACTAGCTGAGAATGGCCTTGGTCTTCTGTCCTCTGCCATTCAAGCCAAGGGCAAGGAAGTTGTAGAGAAGACACTGGGTGTCAAGATTGCTGACAATCCAACACCAGCAGATGTAGCAGCCTTACGCCAGCTTCAGTATGACCACGAAGAGCGTCTCTTAGAGCTTGGCATTGAGAAGGCCAAGATGGAACTGGCTGAACTTGAGTTGTTTGCTAAGGCAGCACAGAGCGAAGAAGACAATGTATCTTCTCGCTGGAATGCAGACATGAGCAGTGACTCTTGGTTGTCCAAGAACATACGCCCTATGTCCCTCATAGCCATCTTTACAGGTTACTTTGTGTTTGCTATGATGAGTGCTTATGGGTACAATGCTAACGAGAGCTACGTAACCCTGCTAGGAAATTGGGGAATGCTTATTATGGGAGCCTACTTTGGTGGTAGGACAGTAGAGAAACTAGCTGACTTAAGGAGTAAGAAATGAGCCTATCAGACCATCAAGCAGCTTTCCTGTTAGACATGTGTAAGCTCATTCAATATGCCACAGAGCAAGGCTTCAAGGTGACAGGCGGGGAGCTTGCACGTACACCAGAACAACAGGCCATCTATGTCAAGACAGGCCGTAGCAAGACAATGAACTCCATCCACTTGAAGCGATGTGCAATGGACTTGAACTTCTTCAAGGATGGAAAGATTTGCTGGAACAAAGAAACCCTTGCACCACTAGGGGCTTATTGGGAAAGCCTCCATGTTAAGAATAGATGGGGAGGCAACTTTAAGTCTCTCGTAGATTGTCCACACTTTGAGCGTAATGTATAATGAAAACAAAGTCTACAGTTAATAGTGCTGGTGTCTATACCAAACCAACAATGCGTAAGACATTGTTTAACAAGATTAAGGCTGGCTCATCAGGTGGTGATCCGGGTGAATGGAGTGCTCGTAAGGCACAACTACTGGCTAAACAATATAAAGCAAAAGGTGGAGGATACAAATCATGAGCAAAAGCCAAACACATTACTTGCCAGATGGTAAGATATACAAGGGCGAGACACATAAGTCTGGCAGTGTTTTGATGACAGGTAAGCAGCACACAGCCACAAGCAAGAAACTAACACATACACCTCCAAAGAAAAAGAAATGAAGAAGCCACAGGAATCTCTGAAAGAGTGGACAAAGCAAAAGTGGACAACTAGTGATGGTAGTCCTTCAAAGGGAAAGAAGCGTTATCTACCAGAAGCGGCATGGAAAGCTCTCAGTCCTGCTGAGAAAGCTGCCACTAACAAGGCCAAAGCTGCTGGTAACGCCAAAGGCAAACAGTTCGTAGCTCAACCCAAAAAGATTGCTGACAAAGCATCTAAATATAGATAAGGAAATATATGAAAGACTCAATGAAACAAACATCTAAGATGGGTAAAATGATGGGTGGCTACACTGCCTCTCCCATGTATAGCACCAAGGCTCCCAAGAAGGCCAAGCCAATGCCCATGAGAGGCCAGAGAACAGCCACTAACAAGGCTAAAAAGAAATGAAGGATAGTAGACTAGCCAAGGTGGGCGTAAGCGGCTATAACAAGCCTAAAGCAACCCCTAGTCATCCCACCAAAAGCCACGTTGTTGTAGCCAAGGAGGGTGATCAGGTCAAGACCATTCGCTTTGGACAACAAGGGGTGTCAGGGAGCCCCAAGAAAGACAATGAATCTGAGAGCTATAAGAACCGAAGAGAGAGCTTTAAAGCCAGACATGCTTCTAACATAGCTAAAGGTAAGATGTCTGCTGCTTATTGGGCTGATAAAGTTAAGTGGTAGCCCCTTGACAAATATAACAAACCATGTTATAATATATACATATAAGGAAATAGTATGACATATTTAGAAATAGTCAATAGTGTACTACGGAGACTTAGGGAGAGAGAAGTTCTTTCTGTCTCTGAAAGTTCCTATAGTAAACTCATTGGCGACTTTGTAAATGATGCTCGCAATGAAGTGGAGACAGCTTGGGGCTGGTCTGCTCTCAGAACAACCTTAACCCTTACAACAACTGCCAACGTGTTCAACTATGAATTGAATGGTAGTCAGAACAACTTCACTGTGCTTGATGTCATCAATGACACAGATGATCAATTTATGGAGTATCGTCCGGGTGCTTGGTTTGATAATGCCTATCTAAATCAAGGGTCTGTTCTAGGCTCTCCTACCTATTACAACTTCAACGGTGTTGCTAATGATGGTGATACACAGGTTGACATTTACCCCATTCCTGATGGTGTGTACACAGTTCGCTTCAATGTTATCTTACGTAATGTAAATATGACAGGGGATGGTGATGATCTCTATGTTCCTTCACGTCCTGTCATCCTTCTAGCCACTGCCAAGGCCATTGAAGAACGTGGTGAGGATGGTGGTAATGCCAGCATGAATGCATACGCTGCTGGTCGTTCTAGCTTGGCTGATGAGATTGCCCTTGATGCTGCTCGTAGGCCTGATGAAACTATCTGGTATCCAGTATGAAACAACTCTCTAGTGCTGCTGTTGCTGCTCCCGGTTTCTTTGGGCTTAACACCCAAGAGAGTGGAGCAATGCTGTCAGATGGCTTTGCACTTGTAGCTTCTAATTGTGTCATTGATAAGTATGGACGTTTAGGTGCACGTAAGGGTTGGGTACAGAAGACTACAACAACTGCTGGACTTAGTGGTGCAAACATCTTTAGCCTCTTTGAATACTTGAATGCTGATGGCACATTTGATTACATCAGTGCTGGTAATAATAAAATCTGGAGAGGTGGCATTGGTGCTACGCTCACAAACATGACACCAACAATGACCATTACAGACAACCATTGGCAGATGGCTTCTTTGAATGACCATTGCTTGATGACACAGAAGAGCCATGAGCCTGTGTTATTCACAAGAGACACAGGAAGTCCTGTATGTGAACGGCTTGTATCACACTCAATTCCCGGTGTAGATTTCACTGCTCCTGTGTTTGGTACTGGTACAGCTAATGGCCCTAATGCTTGCTTGGCTGCTTATGGACGCTTCTGGGTGGCAGGAAGTACAGCTTTCCCAACTACAGTGTTCTGGTCTACAGACATTGCTGATACTCATTTTCCTACATTTAATACTGGTGGCTCACGTACCTCTGGTAGTATTAACATAGCTTCTAAGCTTCCTAATAACACAGATGAAATTGTAGCTCTTGCTGCACACAATGGTTTCCTCATTATCTTCTGTAAACAAAACATTGTCATTCTAAGTGGTGCTGAGACACCAGCTACAGCAATGACCATCTCTGATGTAATTCCCGGCATTGGCTGCATTGCTAGAGACAGCGTTCAGAAGACAGGTAATGACTTGTTGTTCTTGAGTGCTTCTGGTGTGCGTAGCCTTGGACGTACCATTCAAGAGAAGAGTATGCCCATGCGTGACATCTCTAAGAATGTACGTGATGACTTGTTTGATAATATAGCAAACACAGAAGCTAAGCTTATTAAGAGTTGTTATTCAGAGAAGTATGGCTTCTATCTATTAAGCTTCCCTTCAACAGCCTCTCCTCTTGTCTATTGTTTTGATTTGAAACAAGCCCTACCAGATGGGGCAGCTAGAGTTACTACATGGAATGCCTATCCTGCTTATTCTTTCTCTGCTAACAGGGATGGTACTTTGTACATAGGAAAGCCAGCAGGAATTGGTGAATACTTTGGCTACCAAGATAATGGTAGTGGTTACACCTTCATCTATTATACCAACTACTTTGACTTTGGACAACCAACAATTAATAAGATTGCTAAGAAGATAGGCTTTGTTCTTATTGGTGGTGGTGGTCAACGCTTTGTTGCTAAGCTTGGGTTTGATTATTCAAATCAATACAGTAGCTATCCTGTTATTATGGATACAGGCGCATACGCTGAGTACAATATAGCAGAGTATAACATAGCAGAATACTCCTCTGGCATTGTCATTGATGATGCTTATGTTTCTGTTGGTGGGCAAGGAAAGATTATTCAAATGGGCTTTGAGGCTCAAGTGTCTGGCTCTCCTCTAAGTGTACAGAAGATGGACATCTTTATTAAACAAGGAAAGATTTACTAATGAGTGACTACACCAAACTAACAGCATATGATACGAAGGATAGTTTAACAACTGGTGATCCTTTGAAGCGTATTAAAGGCACTGAACTTGATGACGAGTTTGATGCCATCTCTACAGCCATTGCAACTAAAGCAAACCTTGCAAGTCCAGCCCTCACTGGTACACCAACAGCTCCTACTGCTTCTGTTGGAACAAACACAACTCAAGTAGCTTCCACTGCCTTTGTACAGGCAGCATTGGCTGCTACATTGTATCCAGTTGGCTCCATCTATATTAATGCTACAAGTGCTATAAACCCTGCAACCTTGTTAGGTTTTGGCACATGGACAGCCTTTGGTGCTGGTCGTGTCATGGTTGGCTTTAACTCAGCCAATGCGTTGTTTGACACTGCTGAAGAAACTGGTGGTAGTGCAGATGCAATTGTTGTTAGCCACACCCATACAGCAACAGTCACAGACCCCGGACACACTCACCAATATACCAGCTATGGCAGTCAAGCTCCACAATCAGGTAGCGCAACAAACTGTTTAACACAACCTACAACTCGCACAACCGACAGTGCATTAACTAATATCACTGTTTCAAACAGCACCACTGGTTCAAGTGGAACCAATGCCAACTATCAACCATACATCACTGTCTATATGTGGAAACGGACTGCGTAATGTCTTTTAAATCTATAACAAATGAACAGAGCAATCTGTATATCTTTACAACAGGAGAATTGATATGATTCCTGCACTGATTGCTGGTGGAGCAACCCTGCTTGGTGGCTATCTGAGTGCTAAGGCTACTAAAGATTCAGCCAATACTTCATTACAAGCTGGACGAGAAGCCAATGCAGCCAACCTTGAAGCAGCACGTATAGCTGCTGAGGCAGCGAAATTTAAACCATACAGTATTACATCTGGCTTTGGTCGGGGCTTCTTTGATACAGAGAAGGGCACTGCTGGCTACGAGATTGATCCTCGTTTAGCTTCCTTTAGAGACACCCTCTATGGACAAGCTGAGCAGACAATGGGAGGCATTGGTACTCCTGAAGAAGTAGCTCAGCAATATTACCAACAGCAGATGGGCTTGCTTGCTCCTCAAAGGACACAAGAAGACATCATGGCACGTGAGCGTAGCCTACAAACAGGACGTATAGGCCTTGGTGTTTCTGCTGGCTATGGTGGTGCAGGAGATGTCTCTGGTATGTTGAACCCAGATGACTTTGCACGTATGCGAGCACGTGAGCTTTCTAATGCACAGATTGCTAATGAGAGTACAACGTATGGACAAAATCTAATTGATAAACTTATTGCTCGTGGAACAGGTTTGTTCACTGCTGGCGCTGGTGTTGAACAACTTGGTATGTCGCCAATGACTATGGGTGCTGACATTGGTAATAAGGCTTCTATTTCTCAAGGCCAACAAGCTAATGCTTTGTTGCAGGGAGGCATGGCTGGCTCTAGAGCTATGTTAGACGCAGGAACCAATGCTGCACAATATAATCTTGCTGGTAACTTAGCACTAGCAGGAGGCATCCAGCAAGCTGGTAAAACCATTGGTGGTATGTTTACACAACAACCACAACAGCCAGTATCCACTCCCTTTTCAGATTATTGGAACTATGGAGGTTCTTCTTCAGACCCAACTCAACCAAATAATCCAATGTCTGGCATACGTTTTAGATAAGGAATAAAGATGGCAACAACAGTTGAAGGACTATTTAATTTACCAACAGCAGCACAGGCTGGTCAGCAATACCTTGAAGGTATGATGTCCTCTCCTGCCCAACTGAACCAGCTTAGCTTGTTACAACAGGCAGTGGCAATGGGACGTGATGCTGGTGCTGGTGTAGGCTATGTTGGTGGACGTTTGTTAGGTGGTAAAGCTCCTGATGAGATTCGCATTGAGGGTGTGAACCAAGCAATGGCAGAAGCTACTAGAATTGGTGGCACAGATGCAGAGATATATGCCAATCTAGCTAAGGGCTTGGCTGCTCGTGGGCTTACACAAGATGCTATGGCTGCAACAGAACGTGCTCGTACTGCTAAGCGTGATGAGCAAGCAATGACATTGGCAGCAAGCCAAGAAGCTCGTGCTGTTAAGGGTGAAGATCGTGCTGTCTCTGCTGAGCAACGTGCTCTGTTAGAAGAGGAACGTAGAGTACTTGCTGCTAGACAAGCATCAGAAGAATATACACAACGCATGAAAATATATCCTCTTGAGATTCAAGCGAAAGACTTGGCTCTCAGGAAAGCTGAGCAAGACCTTAATGGTGCTATGGGTGAGGCTACTATGGCTCAAGAAGCTTTGACCAAGGGAGTAAATCCAAAGACTGGTCAGCCATTAACAGCGGAAGAGGAAAGAGCTTTAAGAGCACGCCTTGCACAGGCACTTCTGGCAATCAATGCTGAGGCTACTAGAATTACTCAAGAGAGAGCAGAGCATGAGCTTAAGATGAAGAAGTATGAAGCAGATATTAATCAAAGCAATGCAGCAGCAGCAGCGTCTAAGACAGCTAGTGGCATGGGCGCATTTAAACAGAAGGCTACTATTCAAGTTCCCGGATTTACTCCAATGGACAAGCCTACAACCTACGAGGTTGGTACAATGAATGGTTATGGACAGGTGAGAGGGAAGGATGGTAATCTGTATAACAACGTAAATGAAGCCGCACGTGCACAAGGCATTGGTGGTGCTGCCGAAGCCCCTGCTGCTTCTCCTGCTTCTCCTGCTGCTACTCCTGCTGCTAAACCTACTAAGAAACCTGATCCAAAGTCTTTCTTTAGAAGCTCAGAGCCCGGAGCTTATACAGACCCAATGGGAAATTAAATGGCAGACTATTATGCCTTAGAAGATGCTCTTGCTGCTGGTCTTACTCCAGCAGAAATTGTTCCTGCCTTAGCAGATAGGAACAACTATGACTATCAGGCTGCTCGTCAAGCAGGAGTTACTGATGATCAAATTATTGCTACCCTGATGGGAGAAACTTCTTTTACAGCAGCCATGAAGCGTTTCATCAATGCTGGTGGCAGCAGTATTAAAGGGGCAGTAGACCTCTTCGGTGGCCTTGATAAAGAGAGAGCTTTAGCAGAACGAACAGCAGCACAGATTGCTTCTGCCAATGCTCCTGTTTCTGGCATGGTTGGTGAGTTTGCTGGCGCTATTGCAGACCCTGTTACAGCCCCTGCCTTTGCTCTTAAAGCCTTGAAGGGTGCAACCCTTGTTGGCACTATGGCTAAGCAAGGCGCAGTGCAAGGAGCCACTGGTGGCTTCTTAGAGCCTGTCCTCACACCAGAAGAAAGCCGCTTGAAGAATACCATTGTTGGTACTGCTGTCGGTACTGTCTTTGGTGCTGGCCTTGGTAAGGCAAGTGATGAGGTTATTAAGTTTCTTGATAACAGAGCCATCAAAGCAGCAAACACAGACACCACTAAAGCTGCCATTGATGATGTGGCTAAGTTTATTGATAACCCACCAAGCAAACAAGCAGCAGAGCTACAGGCACAAGCAGTTGATTATAGTGTTCCTGCCTACTTACGTAAAGCAGAAGCTGAAGGCACTCCTGTTCCTGCTGTGCGTGAGCCTCTTGACCCTGTGCAAGCCAAGCTTGTTGAAGACCGCATTGCTAAGACAGAGGCTGAGATTGCTAAGCATGAGGCAGACCTTGCCAATGTACAGAAGCAACAACCAGAGAAAGAGGTTGGTGACTTCCTTGGTTTAAAAAACCCAACTAAAAGACCAACAGAGAAGCAAGTAGCTGCTTTGTTCAAGGCTCCAGAAGGACAAGACCTTCCTGCTAAGTTTGGCCTTGTTGCTCCAACACCAGAAGCCCCTGCTAAGCAAGTGGCTGCTTTGTTTAAGAGTGCAGCCCCTAGTGAAGTTCCTGTTATCAAACAACAAATCGTTGAAGCTGCAAAGCAAGGAACAGCACAGCAATATTTAATTAGACAAATTGAAACCAAGAAGGCCGAGGTTGAAAGACTTAAGGCTGCTGTGTCCCCTGCCCCTAGAGAATTCCCAATACAAGTCGAGACAAGACAAGGAGTTTTGCCACAACAAGTGGCTGCTCGTGATGCTCGTGTACAACAAGTGTTGGAACGTACAGGCAGAGCAAAACCAATGCCTCCAGAAGCCCCTAGAATGGCTCAGGAAGCCCCTGTTCAAGGGGTTCCTATGCCAACCCCTACGGAAGTACCTACTGCTCCTACAAGAGGCTTCCAAAGTGGTGGCTCTGCTGCCACCCCTAGAGAGCTTCTGTATGCTGAGAGCGTTCCTTTCCCTACCAATGCAGAGAAGCTGCTTACTGGTGGACAAACACGTGGTGCTAACGTAGCCCCTGTCTCAGACAATGAACAATTGAATGATCTGTTCTCTAAGGCTGTTGGTGTCCTTGGTGCTAAGGGCAGACAACTGCGTGGACGTGGAGAGTTTGGTGGTAGCCTTGAAGGAACAGTGAAGGCTGGTCAGAAGGCTGCTGCTCGAATGGAAAGAGAAGAAGGCTCAATAGAAGATTGGGTATTTAAACAGAATGATGATGGTACATTCCCTAACATCGACAAGAGTTGGAACAGGGCTGAAGTCGAAGCTTTCCGTCCTGTCTATGAAGAAGCTAGAGCCACACTATCTGCAAACCTCGCTGAGATTAATCGCTTGCGTGATGCAGGAGAACTTACTGACGATGCTTTACAAACACTAACATACAGAAGCCAGCTACCAATTGGTATTCTTGGTATCTATCAGGGACAGAGAACAAAAGCTTCTGACACCCTTAATGCTTTCAAGCTGGCTAAGTCACAGTTTGAAGATGGCAAAGAAGTTAAAGGACTATTTCAACCCGGTGTTGATTGTCAATAAGGAAAACTATGGCTGGTAAATTTGATCCAAAGTGCACATTGAACATCCTTGAGATGGCTGATATGCACAAGCTTGTTGATGACATTGTAAAGAATGGTCAGCTAACACAAGCAGAAGCTAACGCTTTGAAGAGTGAACTAACAGGACGCATCATTAAAGAAGGTGCAAGCTTTAAGAAGATTAGAGCAATGACTGCTGAGTATATTATCAATGGCTACCTCACTGCCCCTACAAACATCTCAACCAACATCATGTCTGGTGCTGGTCAGGTGCTATTCAGTCCATTGTTACGAGAGATGGAAGCCATTGCTGGTAAGGTGACAGCAAACAAAGCTGACCAACGTAAGATGGGTGAAGGCCTTGTTATGCTCAAGGGAATGCTCCAAGGCTTTAGTGAAGGCATGGACTTTGCTAAGGCTGGTTGGGTTACAGGCAAGCCCCTCGACTTGAAGATTGATGCTGCCTCCTTTGGCATGACAGCTAAAGAGTTTAAAGATGCTCAAGTTAAATTTGGCTTCGATGATATTAGAGGAGAGGCTCTTAAGGAAGTGTTGTATGACCAAGCAAACCAAGCCATCCCCGGCACAATAGGCAAGGTGCTACGAGTTGGCTCCAAGGCTGGTGTGGCTATTGATGAGTTCTGGAAGGCCACTCTGCGTAGAATGGAATTTAATGCTAAGGCTTACAGAGATGCTGACCTCTTGGCTGAGAAGTTTGGTGTGTCTAAAGAAGAAGCCTATGCTAAGGCAATAGAGAATCGCATGAGTCCAGATAACTGGAATGAACGTATGCGTGAGACATTCGGTGTTAAGGGAACAACAGACATTGCCAACTTTGCCAAAGAGAAAGTGTTCCAAGAAAACCTTGGTGGTCTTGCTCGTACAGTACAAGAACTCAGAGCTAAGAATCCCCTTGTTGGTGCGTTGATTATTCCTTTTGTTAAAACACCATACAACATTCTTAAAGAAGGTGCAGCATACATGCCGGGCATTGGAGCCTTGGCACGTAAAGAAATAATTGATCCACTGGTAGGCAGAGGAACAGGGAAGTTTGATTGGGCATTGGCTCAGCCTGTGCAGAGAGAGCGTCTCATTGCTAAACAAATGATGGGCATGGCTGCAACCCTATATGTCAATGCTCTTGTAGAGGAAGGGGCTATAACAGGCTCAAGCCCTAAAGGAGATTTGCCTAAGTTCTCTGTAAAGATTGGAGACTCTTGGTATAGCTATGCTCGTATTGAGCCACTAGCCACTATGTTTGGTTTGGTTGCTGACATGCATCAAACATACAATGATTATAGAGCAGACCCCAAGTGGAATAAAGAAACAGCAGATAAGATAGCTGGACACTTTGCTAAAGAAACTGCACAAAGCGTAGCTGATAACATCTTAAACAAATCTTTTGTTGAAGGTATTGCTAAAGTTATTTCTGCTGCTTTGAACCCAGAGAGATATGGTAATGCTTTCATAGAAGCCTATTCAACTACAGCTATTCCTGCTGGTGTGGCTGCTATTGCACGAGGCTTTGACCCCTATGAGCGACAAGTAGTGGGCTTCCTTGATAAGCTTAAGGGACGAATTCCTGGCCTTAGAGACACGCTGCCTGTGCGCTATGACAACATGGGACAACCTATTCAGACAAGCATTAGTGAAGTGCTTGCTGGTGTTAAAGTGTTTACACCTACAGAGCTACAGAAGCGTTTGAATGCAGTTGATGTAGACATCAAAGGTATTGGTAAGAAGGTGGGTAGGGTTGAGCTTTCAGCAGAACAACTGTCACGATATGGACAGCTTGCTGGTGGGTACTTCTCTGCTGGTCTTGAGAAGACAATGAACAGCCCACAGTGGGGAAAGCTTGATTCCTTCCAACAAGAATATTATATTAAATCAATTCTTGAGAAGAGTAGAAGTGCTGCTGCAAGACGCTTTGCTGGAGAACTATATAAAACAGACCCTCAGTTTGCTGCTGACTTCTATAATGCTATCTTAGAACAACGAGGCTTACAGGGAAAATATGAAATGAAGTAACTTGCTAGTTACCAAAAAGAAAGGGGACTTAATAGTCCCCTTTTTTGTTATTTCACAGGTTCATCTTCTAGATCGTAGAAGTCTCCAATGTAAACAGTAACGAATGGTAGCTTGATAAGTACACCAGCGAAGGCTACTACATTCTCCTCTTCACCGTTGGTAACGATGTGGCAGATGTCTTCGTTGTATTCAATATCGAAGCCAATGCCCTGACGGAATTTAAACATAATCATAATTTCTCCTTAGATTTCACAAACACCAGACACACATGCAAGCATCTGTGTACCTTCAACATTGTCATCCACTTCAACTAAGCTGTCCCAATCAATCTCTTGTGGGGTTATAGCCATCAAAGCATCGTATTGCTCTTTAGTGCAATCCTCATAAGGAGCCTGTCGATACGAGCCACCATCATAGGGCAAGAAGGACACGCCACTCATCTCATCAAAATACTCCCACACAAAAGCTCCAACTTCCATCCACTCATGTTCCTTAACAGAGATGGTGACAGAGGGCTTATGCTCACACCAGTGACGCTGGAAGATGAGCCACAAACGCAGATGCTCAAGGGCTGTTAAATCATCCCGCAACAAGGCTCCCTCTGGGGCTTTCTTAGGGAAGGTGAACACCATTGTCTGGTCAGGTTTCATCACACAAGGCTCTGCTTGAACCCCTGCTGCAATCAAGTGTTGCGTAAGAGGGTCTTTAATGTCTGCACGAACTCTACGATAATAATAGGAAGCATGACGAGCATGAATACCAGAAGCACTATCGGTAAGCTGACTGACAGTGCCAGAAGGTTTAACACATGTGATAGCTGCGGATTGTGGTATACCCAATTCTTTAGCCAGTAGTTCATTTGTCGCAATACAGACATTCTTAATTTGCTCCAGTAAAACACCCACACCCATATCATTAGGGTTATTCAGTCGTGGGTTGTCCATGATGCCTGTCATTGATACACCCAGCAGACGCTCTTCCTCTGTGTTCTTTTGCCACACCTTACGCAGATAAGGGAAGTGGGTCAAGGTGCTCTGGAATGTACCTAAGATTGTGGCTAAACGTGCCTTACGTTTCAAGCTATCAACAGTGTCATCAGAACGAACTACAATCTCAGACAGGTTACAGAACTGATATGGTCTAAGAATAATCTCAGAACATGGATTAGTTCCAAAGTCAAAGTCAGGAGAACGTCTTCCATTTTTCTTTACAATATTTTTAGCTGCTTCACGATTGAACACACCACGCTCACCACTCTTGCTCTCATACAGGCTAGTCCATTCTTGCATGAAGATGCCCATGTCAGGACGCTCTGTGTAGCAAGCACTGTTATTAGCCAATGCACGTTGTCCATCTTTCTCCCACCATGCACCACTCTTAGCATGACGCATACGGTCATCAGACAAGTTGGACAAGCTAATCATAGCACTGCGTCTGACACCACCAACAACTACAACCTCACCAATCTTACACATGATGTCATGGCACTCAAGGCTGTTGAGCTTACGTCCCTTGGCATTCTTGAAGATGTTTGTTACAAAGGCAAAGAGTTCCTTCAGGGGTTCCGGGCCACTAGCACGTCCACCAAATACCTTCAGACGAGCGCCAGCAGGACGCACCTTAGACACATCGAACTTAGGAATCTCACCTGAGTAGAGCAAGGCAATGCACTGACGCAGAGCCTTAGCCCAACCTTCTTTGCTGTCTGACACTACAATTGTGGTATCGCTGTTGAAGAGTTGTTCAGGAATCTCAGGAAGCTTCTGTATAAACTGACGTTCAACAGAGAAGCCAACCCCTGTGCCACACAGCAGGATGTACATAGCCTCATCGAAACTCTTAGGGTCATCTACAGGAAGATAAGAACAATTGTAGCCAGCAGTGTTGTCACGATCTAAGGCCTTACCAGCAGTCATCACACTACGCATAGAAGGCATAACCTCCATGTTGTAGATGGCATTGTACAATTCTTTGTACATCCCATCAGCAATAGTGTAGTCATGTTCCTTCTTTAAATGGTCTGCCATGAAAGACAAGTAACGAGCTACTGTCTCATCCCAATTCTCACGTCTTTGTTCACTATCCAAGTAACGAGCATATCGACTCTTAGCTATGAACTGCTCATAACTTCCCATATATGTCTTCATTTATTTCCTTCATTGTTTTGTAATATTCTTAGCACTGAATTGATAGCCTGAATAAGAATAAGCTGCTCTTGTAGTTCAATCTTATTTAGTGGAAGCACAGGTACAGGCCACCTTGCTCTTAAAGCATCCCAGAATTTTGTTACATCATCTGTCATCCGAGTTCCTTTTCGAGCTTGTCGGCCTTGTCCTCTAGTAAATCCATAAACCTATCAACAAGATCATCGCTGCTGATGTCCAACAATTCTAATATTGTAACACAGTCTTCTCTTCTTAGCAAGTCAGCGATGTCATACAGGGTGAGGCTCATGCGTAAGTCTCACGTAGGTAGTTAAGACTCACTGGCAGTTCATCGAAGCTACCTTCTACCACCTCATTGAACATCCACACACCAGACCATGAGCCATTGGTTTGAGGAGTTAGATACTTCTCATCATGTTGGTAGCAGATGCCAGCAAACAAGCCTGTCATACGCTTACCATCAGCCCTACGAGCATAGGCAATGCCTCTGTCCTGTACGTGCCCCATGACACAACTCATATGCTTCTTAGCAAGCATCAACGAAGGCGAGCTAACAGGCCTTCCCATAACACCAGAAGTAAAGTAATGACAATAAGCAATGCCGTCCAGCACCACAGGCTGAAGAAAATCATAACACTCCCAGCCATAAGAAGCGAGTTTAAGATCGTGATAGCCAATGAGGCCATCCAACTTTCTGTCGCTCTCAATAGCTCTTTGAATGCGTTCCTCATGGTTTCCCAATAGAAAGACAAGACGTGGGTTCCACTGTTTGTCTTTATTTCTTTTAAGACGCTCCTGTTCAGTTTTAATCGGAGCAAGAAGAAGTTCCATTCCAGCATGCCCTGCTTCAATATCCGCTTGATAAGTTCTGCCTTCAAAGCTTTTCTTCCCTATATCATAAATTGAAAGACTTGGCATATCCCAATGATCGCCAAGGTGAATGATTACATCTGGTTTCTTTTCTGCTGCATACTTGCCAACCCATTCCAGATGTTCAAGAGATACTCCGGGTTTGCATTGTGTGTCAGGAATAACTAAGTGTCTCATTGGTCTGTTAGGTTTTCTTTAATGTAGGTAGCCAAAGGGTCATCAAACTGTTCATTGAATTTTGCTTCAATATCATAGCCATAGACATGACCCAAGAAGCGAGCAAAGGAACGCAGCACATCAGGCCATCGTTCATTACCATCGAAGCTGGCATACTCTGTTAAAATTGTATCAGGGTATGTGCGATGATCAATTTCACAATTGTATCCTTTTGTTTCTACATGAAACATGTAACGTGTCTTATCATTGTCCATCTTTATTCTCCGTTTCTGGTACTGCTAATGACTGTCCCTGTGCAATGGCTTCCTTCAGCAAAGCAACCAAGCCAAAACGAAGCAGGGCTTCTTTGCCCTCCTTGTCTGCTTCAAAGGCGCAGTCTGCTGAGCCATCTTCATTCTCATTAAACTTTGTAACTGTAATATTCATGTTTCAAAACTCCTTACTATATGAGGGTCACCATAACTACCGATAACAGGAAATACTTCTGCTTTGTTAACACGAGCCTCAATGCGTTCATCAGCATCTTTGAAAGAGTTAACCATGAAGTCTCCTGCGTCTTCCTTAATTACTTCCTTGGCTTCTTCTTTAGTACGTGCTAAGACGCACTGTAAGCCACCATACTCGCTGCTTGGGAAGGGAACCCAATAACCAACAAGATACATATACCACTGTTCATTAGTGCTTGGCTCTACTTGCTCTGTTTGTATTTTCTTTGGTTTGCCCATTATTTTTCCTTTGTAATTTCTCTAAAGCTGTCTTCTCTACATGGCAGGGTTTACATAACACCTGTAAGTTTTCTTTCTCACAGAACAACCTACTGATGTATGTTTCCCAATCAACAAAGCCTGTCCTTGGATCAACAACAGGAAAGATGTGGTCAACCTGTACATCCTTGGCAACAAAATGGTTGCAGCAACTAGCGCAAGCGTAGTGCATTGCCAGCTTGTTTGTCTTCTGGTTAACCTGTCTTCCAATGTAAGCAGCCTTCAAAGCCTTAAACTTTGGAGGCCACCTACGTGTTGCTGTCCTTAGTGCTGAAACAACAAAGCTTCTAAACCTTGCTGCTGTCCACTCTGCATCGTTATACCTTAGTTCTGTACCACTGACAGAGGAGATTGGCAAAGCCCTCGACTTCTTTCTCGTCATGGCCTACTTCTCCCATTGTGAATTTAATTGCATGTACAAGCTCGTGAAAGAATGTAGCCCTTGTTGCTTGTTCGTTCATGTTAGAGCGTATTAATATTTCATACTTGCCCGGATCACATGTACCAAAGTCTTGGAACTCATCAACATAAATTACTGTCCATTCACAACCTCCGAGCCAGAAACTGGAGGGAACCACATCTGATTTGGGAATCTTCTTAGCCATAATAAAAGTCCATTCTCTTTAACCCTCTCTTCGCCCAGAGCCTCCAAGCAAACGGCAAGCATCTCGCTTTCTGTCTGCGCTTTGGCAAGCATCTTTGTTGCTTTCACCTCCCCTATTCCCTTGATACCCACAATGTTGTCTGCCCTGTCGCCCATCAACATCTGCTTGTAAAAGAAGCGGAGTCCTTGTTCCTCTGAGACAAAGTACTTGTCTTGCTTCACAAAATTGTAATGCCATCCTGCCACCTGATTGAAGTCTTTGTCTACTGAAACAATGATACAATCATCTTGAAGCTCTGTTGCTCTGATTGCTATCAGGTCATCAGCTTCTTCATCAATGCTCATCGTTGCGCCCCATGCGGTAACTAGGTAGTTACGTAACATCTCTAAGTGTGCTGGCTTCTCTTGTGTTCTGTTCCCTTTGTAAGGGGCAGTGACAGCTATGTCTTTCCTGAAGTTTGTTTTCCCTGTGAGGAATACTTCCCAACTTTCAAGACCTAGCTGTGTCATAAGGATGTCCTCAAGAAAGTTAGCCATCGTTGTAATGGCTTGGCTTTCTGAGTCATCCTTACAAGAGAAGGCAATGCGATAGCACATCACATCACCATCTACGAGAGCAATCACAGAACTACTTCAGCTTCTTCTTCCTGTCCAACAGGAGCAAGAATAAGTTCTTTGATACGCAGAGCAGGGTTGTCCTTGCTATGCAGCAATGAAGGAGCATTACCATGCATAGCTGACATCTTGTGTGTGTAGCTGCTGATGGTTGCTTCTGCAACAGTACCATTACCAATCATGTCAGGAGAGACAAGACCGTTATTTTCATCAATAGCCTTGATGACATAGTTACTCTTGACGATGATGTATTTACCACGTCCATACTTGTCATCTGGTTTCTCTTTCACCTTAACACCAAGCTCTGATGTAAGGCGTTGTGCAATGGAATCACTCAGGCCACCGATACAAATCTCAAAGCGATTGTTATCTGCATTGAACTCCCGATTTGGGACTTCCATGTGCTTAGCCCAAAACAATTTACCCACTACTTTAACTTGGTTCATTCTTTTTCCTTTGTATAAAAACAATATTATAACACATTTTTCAATGTGTGTCACGCCATGTCTTGCCTGTATTAAACTCTCCAGATACAGGGCAACGCAAGCCAAGAAGCTCTCCTGCCTCTTGTATGCTCTGCACTGCGAGTTGTCCTACAAGCTCGCCATCTTTTTCTTTTGTTTCAATCTGCCACTCATCATGGACATTGACACAAAAGCCATACCAAATCTTCTTCTTCCTAAGTGCTTCATCTAACAAGACTAAAGCCTGTTTCATTACGATTGCGCCAGCGCCTTGCAATAGGCTGTTAACTGCTGAGTGCTCAGAACGAACCCAAATTTTTCTACCATCCAACCCCGGTACAAAACCCTTGCTTGCATACTTGGATACGTTATTGCGTAATGTCTTGAGTGCGGGAGTGTTGGAAAGAAAACTTTCGATAAGCTTTTGTCCATCACGAGCATTACCACCGACAATTTTACCAATCTTCTCCGACCCTGCACCATAGAGAAAGGCGTAGATGAACGTCTTCGCTTCATCCCTTGTCGCAAGTCCTGCTGCCTTTTGATTTTGCGTATGTACATCCGTTCCATCTTTTGAACTTCCTTCACAAACAGTTTTGATATAGGCATCATCCTTCATGTAGTGAGCCAGCATTCGTAGCTCAAGGCCACTGGCATCAGCGCCAACAAGAACATTGCCTTCATCCACAGTCCACAACTCACGACAGTCCTCACCATAGGGGCTTCCCTTGTTGGGAACCTGTGCCATGTTGGGGCTGCTGTGTGTCATCCTACCAGTGACAGCACCATTGGTTATCACACTACCATGCACCCTGCCTGTATCTCTCACTTCCTCAAGCCAGCTACCAACCTGAGCCACACGCTTTTGCAGCATGAGGTATTCAGAGAGAAGCTTAGCCTCTGGTAAGTCAATTGATACAAGCACTGTCTCATCGACAATCACACTTCCTTTGTCTGTCTTCTTGGTAAACTTAACACCAAGCTTCTCAAGACGCTCAGCAATCTGTTGTCTACTTCCAGGATTAAAAGGAGTAACAATATCTTTTAGTGGTGCTCCTGTCCTCTTGTTCTTCCTTCCTGTTTCAACGTATGGAGGGAAGACAAGTTGCATGGTGTTCTCAATGCCCACCATCTTACCTTGAAGCATAGCCAACAAGCCCTGAGCTTTCTTAATATCCAGTTTAAAACCATGTTCTTTCTGCCTCTGAATAATTATTGCAACGTCATGCTCAAGCTTTATGCTTTGCTCTGAGAACTGTTCCTTCTCCAGCATCTTAGTAACCATCTCGTATGTTGCAACCAAAGCAGCAACATCATCCTTACAATATTCATAGAGAAGCTCAAGGTCTGGATTGTCCCATCGGTTACTAGCTAGTAACCCAGTTTTATCTACATACGCTTCAGCATAGTCAGTCTTCTTTTGTCCTGTCCTCTCTCCCCATGCTGCTAAACTGTGGCCTCCTTCTAAATTTGGATTGTATAGTCTGGATAGTATCAATGTATCTATCGCCTTCTTCGCTGGTATCTTCACTCCCCAACATCTCTTCAAGACTCCAGCATCGAAGCCTATCAAGTTGTGTCCTATCACTTTGTCTGAGTTTTCTATTAAGGGAATGAGTGTAGTTGCTTCTGTGTGACATACATATCCATCTTCATTGTACGTGTAACAGCACCATATGTGGTCGTGTGTGCTGTTTGTTTCTGTGTCTAGAAAGAGCCTCCGCATTTGGTTTCCTTATTCATATTCTAGTTCCTTCACCACAAGTGTAGCATACCCTGAGATGTCATGCCAACTGTCTGCATAGTATGGGTTGCCGTTAAGAATGCGAGCCATCTTATTACAAATCATGTCCAAGCTTTCTTGCATGGGAGGAGACAAGTCATGCCAGTTACCACGTGTACGCACAACTCTCTTCAGTTCTTGTGCCGTGAGAGATACATCTCTGTAGTCACCATAGGTGTCTTGACGCTGTGCCAATGTACCTTCAATTGTTAATGTCATACCTTTGTTCCTAGTTCAATATTAATACATGTGCCATCAACTTTAAAACCATTAGCCCTTCCCTCTTCTATCTGTCGTTCAACTGATTTAATACATTCTTGTTTGTTAGTTGTATATGCTGATGATTGATAGAACTCACACTCGAGTCCCATGCAAGCATATAAAACAACGAGGTATATTGTCATGTGTTCTTCTCCTTGAGCTTGGCTTCAATGTCTTTGATTATTGGATAGTAATACTCGCTGGTCGAGTATCCATGATCTTCAAAGTATGAATCAATCTCCTGATTTGTCAGCCCTACCCATGTGCGCTGCTTTAAATAATCGTACATTGCCATCATTGCGTTCGAAAACCAACCCAGCATCAATGACTCATCAATATCTTCAATCTGCCAGCTTGTCTTTTCTTTTGTCTGAATGAAAAACTTTGCCCACGCTTGTGCGTCTGGGTTGCTATGAATTTTCATGTCGTAATCACTCATGGCTGTACCTTTGCTGCTATATAAAGCCCAACATTACCTAAACTATAGCCAACAAAGGCTATGCCTAGTCCTGTGTTTCCTTTTAGGAAGAGGTCTATAGCCACCACCAAATACACCACACCAACTATTGCTATCAACCATGTACTCATGCGTAAGCCTCATTGTATGAACGTAAAGAATCATCAACAAACTTGGTGTCTTTGTAAGACATAAAGTGTGTAACGTCTTCACCCTTAACAAAAGCATTCCAGTAATAGCCACCAATAAACCCAACAGAATAGTCAGGCTCTTCCCAATGAAACTCAATTAAAACTTCATCGGCATCTGGATGTTCCTCAAAGAAGTCTTGACGAAGACACAGAGAGGGAAAGTCACAAACACCTAGCAATATGTTGTCCATCATGTTCCTTAAAATTTGTCGTTTTCTCACAGCTTCTCATCCTCTGTTTCCACCATACGTCCTGTGTATTTACTATACACAAGGTTACACGCATGTCCTGTTAAGCCAGCAAACCGATTCTTCAACACACGCACCTTGGTGGTGTTGCGTTCCTTCTCATCGTCTGCCTGACCATTACGCTCAAGGCCAAGCACCATGTCAGAGAGTTGAGCAATGGAGCCTGAGCCACGTAGCTGAGCCAAGGTGGTAGCTACCCCTTCCTCATGCCCTTTGCCCCCATCAGGACGCTTCAGGTGGCTCACCAGCACTAGGCTGATACCTGTCCTCTGCACCAAGGTACGAAGCTCAGTCATTATACTGTCCAAAGCTTTGCGCTCGTCACCATTCTGTTGTGAACTTACAACAATTGATACATGGTCAAGGAAGATGTAGCCACAGCCAAAGGCCTTAGCAAACTCTTCTGTCCTGTTCACAATGTTCTGGATGTCTGTGCTGCCGAAGTGGTCAAACATATACAGCCTGTCTGTCCCAAGGGTGGCATCAAAAGCTGCCTTCTTCTCCTCCATTGTAGCATCACAGTCAGGTAAATGCAAGGGCTTGTTTGCAGCCAGAGACATGATGGATGTTCCTGTCTTACGCACACTCTCCTCCAAGAACATCAAGCCAATGTTGTCTTGTGTCTTGCAAAGGATGTGCCAGATAAGTTCACGCAAGAACTGACTCTTGCCTAAGCCTGAGCCAGCAGTGACAGTTACAAGCTCTCCCTTACGTATGCCATAGGTGAGCTTGTTAAGCCCCTCAAAGGGATAGGACACCTCTGCCTTCTCCAAGGGCTTGGACACCTGTTCCCACAACGTAGAGCCAGCAACAATGCCATCAGGCATGTGCTTCTCAGCAGCCCACCAGCGGTCAATAAACTCCTTCTCCTTCCCTGCCAAGAGCCAATCGCACCCATCCTTGAGGCCATCAACTCCCTTCATCACCTTCACCTTTGAGCCAAGGATGGAACACAATTGGTTGGCTCCCTGCTTTCCGGGTTCATCGTTATCAAAGCAGACAACAATGTTCTCAAAGCTATTGAGCCACTCGTAATGTTCCTTGGCATCCTTTGCTGCACCCCCTGCACCATTACGCACAGAGACAACAGGCCACTTGGAGCCAAGCATTTGGAAGACAGCAAGGGCATCATACTCCCCTTCAACAATGGTTAGATACTTGCCTCCCTTGGTGAACAGTTGCTGACCAAACAAACAGGTAGCTTTCCAATCCCCCTCAGTAACAAACTTCTTCTCCTTGATGCTTCGCTTCTTTGCTGCAAACAGCTTTCCATCATTGTCGTAGTAGGGAAACCATACGTGTGTGGTGTCTGATACCACTCCATACTTCTCGACAGTGCTTCTGCTTATACGTCTGCTTCCAATGGCTGGTGTAGCCAAGGTTTGGAATGCAACCCTGATGTCGTTTATAGCCCCATCATTAGGCTTTACTGGCACACTCTGCATATATCCTTCATTCGTTGGCTTGGTGTGTGTGTTACACACGAAGCAATAGGTTGACCCATCTTCATTAACTGACATGCCATCACTGCTGTCACAAGACAAGCAGGGCTGGTGAGTTTTAACAAAAGCCATTAGTACTTCCAATCATTCCATAGGGTTTGTTGTCTTACCTCAAGCTCTTCTTGTGACAAAGGAAGGGATTCTTTTTTTGTTAAGAGAGCTGTCTGGAAAGCTTCCATGAATTTAACATAACCAATCAAGGTTACAAGCTCCACACAATCTGCAATTGTGAAGGCCATAAACCTTTCTATCCTCTCGTCACTGTTCATCATCTTCAAACCCTTCTTCATCTGAAACATGTTGTAAGTCTTGTCTCTCTACAACATCTATGTCTTCTTTGACATGAGAGAAACAACCATTACACATGTCTACAAAATCACCACTCTGAACACTCTTACGTGTAGCTTCAAAGTCAGACAACACAGCATTACAACAATAACATCTCATATGTATTCCTTAATATAATTAACTAGAAGCTTCTAATATGTATTTATTGTACGATACATACAAGAAGCTGTCAAGGGCATCATAGGTAACTGGCTAGTTACCATGAAGAACTGTAGTATATATCATACTTACGTAAGTCTGGCATTGACAAGACGTTCTCTATTATAGCCTTTGTATGGATTAAATCATCATAATAGCCATCATCATACAGGCCACTGCCAAAGAAGAAACCGTTGCTTGTAGGCAACAAGTCCTTTGCCTTCTTTGTATGTGCAAGCACTTCATTAACCAAAGCAAGCAGCTTCTCTAGGTCTGCAACAGACACAAGGTATTCGGCACAGTTGTCCACACCACCTTGGACGTTATCAACAAACCACTTGTGGATGTGGTTAGCCTTGCGCCAATAGCCAGCCTCATATGAAAGTTCTTTGACTGTCATACCGTTAACCTTCAGGTCTTCAAGCTGGTCACGCAAAGCCTTGCCTCCATCATCGTAGTCATAGATGTACCGCTTAGCGGTCAAGTACATGTCTAGTCCCATTTCATTTCCCCTTTTGTTTAAAGAATTTAATTACAAGCAACCCAATTATAAACCCAATTACATACACAAAGAATATACCAATGCCATCAACATTGTTCCGCATTACCAGCCTCCACAAATGGAATGCCATTATGAATTGCCATTCTAGCAAACCTAGCCTTATGCACAGGCTTACCGAGTGGTGTTACAAATGAAGAGAACACGTATGGATTGTACAACACAGAAGTCCATTTCACCTCTTCCTTAGTCCAATCATAAGAGGATGTCAGGAAACCGACAACCCCTGCATGTACGTTCTTGCGTCTCTCACGCACCACACGCTGTCTTCCAGCCTCTGACACCTTGAAGACAGGGCTGTCTATAGCCAGCATTGTTCTGTGCCCTATAACCCTACCCTTGTCCTTACCTTCCAATGCCTTCACAGAGAAGACACGCTTGTGCAAATTGAAATATACAAACACTTTCATTCCTTCTCTCCTATAAGGTCTTGCCTGATTGCATCAAGCTCTGCTAACACTTTCTTTCTTGAGCCTGTAAAACCCTCTCGCTTGAGGATGGCATACGCAGTTGTACCCTTGACAACTTTGATGCCCTGCATCTCTAGCTTAAGGGCTGTGCGAAGGGTTAACAAACGTGCTGCCCCTATCTGATTACCTGTGAATATCATGCTGCTTTCCTCATCAAAATCTCTAGGAAGTTCTCCCCAATGTAGGGAAGCTTAACCCAAACCTTACCCTGCCGCTTACCCTGAAAATCATACATGACTTCTTCATAGCCAGCAATGTCGTGGGCATAGATGCTGCCCATCTCTGTATACGTGCCAAAGACTGTAGCCATGCGTATGCTGCCACGCTTGTTGTCTTCAAGCACAGCCTCCCATCCATTACGCAGGACAACACGTGTCCCCTTCTTCAATGCATTTGTTTGTACATACTTGCTCATACCATCTCCTTGATTTGAAAAACCTTAGCCATCTTACGTGAATGTGCCACATATGCAACAACCTTCACATCCTTATTCCAACAGGCAGTGCATGTGTCACACTTGCCAGCTTGCAAACTACTAGGGCATACGTGCACACCACGTCTATGCTCATGCGTTTTGATAACCATTGATGTGGTTGTCCCTGCTATCTGCTCTTCTACATTGTCGGCACTGAGGCGCACGACAACATTAGGCAAACTGTCCAAAGCCCCTAAGACATGGGCATACTTGTCAAACTTGTGCATACGTGTGGGCAGCCAATGCTTGACATGCGGGGTGAGCCTACAAACTTCATGGATTTTCCATGCCAAGTCAACAGAATAAATATCTCCGCTGTCAAACCATCGAAATTTCTTCTGCTTTGACAAAGCCTTGACCATGCGAGCCACCCAATCATCTTCTTGCCAGTCTTCTTTGTTGTTTTTACGCAACGAAATAGCATCAGGCATGTGATAAAACCCCTGTGTGGCATAACAACCTTGACAAACCTCGACAAGCTTGCCATCTTTGCCAATGCTCCCTTGACAAGTCTCAAGGGCTTGCAAGCTCCAGCTAAAACAGCCGAGCTTTGATGTACGACTAAGCATAATATGCCTCCAAAAATAACATTGTCCAAACCAGCACCAATAAAACGGTGCATGTAACTGTGAATTGTCTATCTGTCATTTGATGCTCCTTGCTGGCAGGATTGCCACATAAACCCACCATTGATGGGCTTATGAAGTTTCCTACGACATACGCTCTACTAGATAGCCCTCTTCCTTGAAAACAACAGCCTCGGTGACAGGAACATTTTCTATCCAACGATTTAGGTTAGGCATAAATACACGATACATAATGGTCTCCAAACTGGCAGGATTGCCACATATAAGCCCACATTGTAGACCTATATGTAACTCCCTATCAAATTGCAATTGCTTGCTTCTGTACTGACAGGCGCTTTCTGTCACGATGAACATGCACCACAGCAGAAGGGCTAACCTTTACAATCTGCCCACCACGTGCCAGCTTAACTGACACCTTGAAAAACCCACGACTGACAATCTGCCCATTGTGGCGATGTCCCTTCATGTCATAAACCGTCAAAAATCTATTGCCATGGTTAGCAACAAATTGCTTCGCTACAAAAAAAGCCTTGATTGAATCAAACATAAAAACTCCCTTAAAAAGTTACTAACAAGTTACCTACAAAGCGTAGGGAAAACCCTGGTTTTTCTCTATGCTCTGAAGACCATTATACAGGCATCGAAGGGGCTGTCAACCCCTCCGATTCTGTCTCATTATACCTTCTCGTTGATTTTAGCCATCGCTTGAAGAATCAATTCTGAGGCCATCTTATAACCCTTCTCATAGCAGAGCTGTTGAATTATCTCTAGGTTATTTAACATTTTATCTTCATCGGAGAATGTAACCTCTTCGATACCCTCTTCTCCCTCTTCGCTATCCTCTTTTGGGGCTTTGGTTACGTTACCCTCTTCATCGATAACCTTTGAACCTGATTCTAGGCCTCTTAAATCTTTGACTAGGCTTTGCACTGACTCATAATTGTCTATGATATTGAACAGGGTTTGGCGTGTTGCCGATTCGCTGGCATGGTCGCATATCTTCTTAAATTCGCTTTTTCTTACTTTTGCAGTATTCGCATTGTAGAGCGATTTTGCTTGAGTACCATATCCTTCAATCATTGCTTGGTACTCTGCCTTATTTTCTACAGTGAAGACCCCTATAGTTTCTTTAAGGGTCTTAAGAAGCTTACCGTTTACGTTAGCCTGTTCACATGCGAAGGCCGCGCCTAGTGCTTCAGGGCTTGTGCCCGCTGTTGTCTTTGTCTTTGCCATTGTGTTTCTCCGTTTAGGTTGGTTTTGGCAGTATCGCCACATAAGCCCTCATTCAAGGGCTTATATAGTTTACTGAGGTTTATTTGCTTTTACAGCGAAATATTCAATTATGAATTGTGGTGCCTCTACTTCTTGTGCAAGGGTAACAGTTGCCCAGTATTCCTCGGTTGTCATGGATGCAGTTGTTTTATGCTCCATTCGAATAAGTGCTGCCAGTATTTGCTCTTTCTGCTCTTTCGTCATTCTCGTTTCTCCTTGTGGTTACTTGCTAGTTACCGAGAACCATTCTCTGCAACATGTCTTCATTCTAGCAGAGTATCGGTGCTACGTGTCAACGTGTCATTAATACCCTACTGCTTTGAAGGGTTACTTAGTAGTTACCTACCGCTTCCCCTACACCTATATACATGCAAGGGCTGTGCCATGTATACTTAAGTAGTCATGTCGTTAATACCTTTGTTTGCAGACATGAGACAGTTGTAATGCTTACGTATTAACTTTATGTAAACACGTACTAAAGGCTTACATGATTTATGCACCATGTCAGTGCATTTTAGGTGTGTGTGCACTGTGTTGGTGCTTCATGTGCGAGCTTTGCACCATAGTGGGGCATATTGTGTGACAGTTAACCCATAGGTACTATATTAGGTGTTTACCCTGTAACTCTTAGGTATTACTTTCTGGCTGTTATTCCTGGCCTTGTAGTACTTAGGGTTTCAGGTGGCTTTAGAGGCTGCCACATAAGTACTCATACCTCTAAAGTTCTCATACCCCCTGCATAAAAGGCTCTTTTGTAACACAAAAGTACTACCGGGGAGGGGGACAACTTGTGCCAATATATGCGGAACCCTATAGCATACAAAAAAGGGCTAAAATAGGGGGTTATTATTGCCTAGTGAAAGAGCATTAAAGCCTTGATTTATATGACTAAAAGTAATAATGACCAATGGGTCAGTAAAGGAAATTAGAGTGTGGAGTCTAATCGTACAATGTGTAGCATTAAAGCCACACAAAGAGCTTGACATTTAACAAGATGTGTGGTATAATAAATACATATAAGTAATTGAGGAAGCTTATTAAATAATTAAATAAGCCTAGGCATATAAGTAACTATGTAGTTACTTAGAAGATGCACAGATGGACATAGAAGCTGCACAGAGAGGCATAGAAGCCGCACAGAAGGACTTATGAATACAGATGTTTCTGTTAAAAAAAGAGGACGGCCTAAGAAAACAGACCTAGTTGCTAAGACACCGGGCAAGAGGAATGCTGTTGGAAGACCCAAGGGCGAACAGGCAATTATAAACGAATATCGCTCTAGGATGTTAAACAGTCCCAGAAGCCAGAAGGTTGTTGAGGCCATCTATGGAGCTGCTTTGGACGATAACCACAAGAATCAAGCGGCTGCATGGAAGCTCATCATGGATAGATTGTTACCTCTTAGTCACTTCGAGAAGGACAAGAATGGTGGTGGTAGGGCTGCTGTGTCTATTACTATCACTGGCGTTGGTGGTGAGCAAACTATCATCTCAGCGGCAGACGAAGCTGAAGACATCGCATACAAGGAATAACATGCCAAAGACATACCAAGTTGAGGGTGGCTATCTTCCTCCACATAAGTTTACACAAGATTGGCTTGCTGATATGCAAGCTGCTCAGAGAAGCAACCCAAAGATGTTTAAGGGAAACCCTGTAACCTCTTGGTGGGGACAGCCAAGGTACAAAGAAGTTCCTGCTGAGGATGTCATCTTTGGACGTAGGCCAGACTTAAAAACTGGTAAGATGGAAACTCTTACTAAGCCATATGACATGGAGACAATGGGGAATTTGTTAGACGCTTATAGAAGTGCTCAGGCTCTTGACCCTAAGTTTCCTAAGCTCACAGCAGAACAGCTTACACGTTTGGCTTTGGAAGAAGGACGTAGTAACTTCGGATATAATGAGTGGGATGTTAATAACAAGAAGCTCCAAGGGGTTGTTAAAGACTTAACCAGACTTGGGCACGATGAGTATTCCTCTGGCTTTGCTGCTGCCATCAAAGAGAAGTATGATACAGCTAAGAGACTTAAGCGTCCCTTTGAAGAAGTGTGGAACGGAGCCGGGCCAAAAGCTAGAGAATACTACCAGCGCATTCAAAAAGGAATGTACAGTGTTGAGCATCCAGATAACCAGAAGCTTAAGGAATACATCCGTAACCGCATTACCCCACAGCAGATGAGTGAAGCAAATATGTATGAAGGCTTAGACAATCCTTTAATGGCAGATGCCGAGGGAACAGATTTTTATGGATGATGTTAAGACTAAGAACAAAGGAATGTTCTCAGCATATATTCCAGATTATAACATATATAAACAGTATAGCCCTGCTGACAATGCTTTTGTTATATCAGATAGGCCTAGCACTGTTTATATAGGAAAAGATAGAGCTAATAGTCCAGATAAAGAACGTGTCTTACAACATGAGTTTGCTCATCAAATGGAAGGTAAGGCTCAGCAGCGTTATGCCCCACAAGGAAAAGCATCAGAAATGACTGCTGTTTCTGGTTTTCCCTATTCACCCACAACTGCTTTCTTTTTACAGGCTTTAACAAAAGGAAGAATGGGGGCAGAAGATTCAGCTTCCGCTAAAAGTGCAGCCATGACTGATAAGACTTTATTTCAGAAAAGGTTTGCATTTCCTAGTGTTCAGAAACGATTTACTGAACTCTTTGGAAAACTGAATAGTAAAGGCAGACTTATAAATCCAGACGAGAATCCATTCTATGAAATCTTAGCTGATCTAAACTCCTATGAAATGGATAGGAATATTGATGTAACTAAAGATCCTGTGTTACGAAAAGAATTATTTGATAATGATGAGCGTTTGATTGAAGCATACAGAAGTGTAGCACCAAATAGAGCAGATAGGCTTGATGCTAAAGACCTTGCTCCTTACACCTCACAGTATGTTGAACCAGAACCTTGGTATAAGAATGCTTTGAGAAGCTTTGGCTTTTAATGACTAGTCTAGACATTAAGCTTCTTCCGTGGCAGCAAACTGTATGGAATGACAAGAGTCGTTTCAAGGTTGTAGCTGCTGGACGAAGAACAGGTAAGAGCCGTTTAGCTGCCTACTTGTTGCTGTTCAATGCGTTACAGGCAGAGAAAGGCCATGTGTTTTATGTTGCCCCTACACAGGGACAGGCAAGGGACATTATGTGGCAAACCCTCCTTGAGGTGGGACATGCTGTCATAGCTAGTAGTCATGTTAATAACTTACA
>Ga0315905_10000989_pt1 | contig 31031 bp, 29 predicted proteins | sample LakEriMetagenome_5_FD_203522 | JGI IMG/M metagenome (GOLD analysis project Ga0315905, IMG submission 203522) | Freshwater fungal communities from buoy surface, Lake Erie, Ohio, United States - Buoy 4 MA121 | ecosystem: Environmental > Aquatic > Freshwater > Lake | place: USA: Lake Erie, Ohio... | reverse complement strand
CGTGCAGATCGGTTGCCATCCCGAAGCGGTGTTCCTCCACCGCTTCCTTCCGCACCCGACCGATCCGAACCAGTTCACCTATGACACGATCATCCTCTACCGCCATGTCGATGCGCCGGGCTATTCGGCACCGGCGTGGATGGGGATGGGCGAGGACGTCGATCTTTCGGGCCGTACCAGGCCCGACGTGATCCACACCAAGCTCGGCGAGCCGCCATGCCTGGGCGAAGTGCTCGATCAGGACAGCGACCTCTTGCCGGTAGTGCAGAAGGGAGCCCGTTCGCGGGGCTTCAAGGGGCCGCTGTGGAGCGAGCAGGAAGGCCGTCTGCGGCATTTTCATGCCGAGCTTGACCGGATGATGGAGGCTTGAGCGGGGGCGGCGGTTTGTGCCGCGCTGGATCCCCGCCTGCGCGGGGATGACGAGACTGCGGTGATCAGTGCCGCGTTCTACACGTCGTCATTCCCGCGAAGCCGGTCATCCAGAGCGCCATAGGCGGTCTCAGAACGGCCGGATCGTCAGCCCGTTGTCGATCACCAGTTCCGCGCCGGTGATATAGCGGCTCTCGTCGCTCGCGAGGAACACGATCAGTGCGGCGACATCCTTGGGGTGGCCGGGCGAACCGTGCGGCAAGACGCCTTCGGGAATCTCCTTGGCCTCGCCGGGGCGGCCTTCGGCCTGCTGGACCATCGGCGTCTCGATCGCGCCGGGGTGGACCGAATTGCAGCGGATCTTGTAGCCCTTGACCTGCGCCATGACCGCGACCGACTTGGTCATCGAGCGCACCGCACCCTTGGCGGCGGAATAGGCGAAGAAGATCGGATAGCCGAGCAGCGCGCCCACAGAAGACATGTTGATGATCGAGCCGCCGCCGCTCCTGTTCATCAGCGGGATCGCGTGCTTCATGCCGAGGTAGACGCCGTCGATCATGATCGAGTTGACCCAGCGGAACTTGTCGAGACTGGTGTCCTCGACATCGGCGTTGAGCACGACGCCTGCATTGTTCACCAGCACGTGCAGGCCGCCGAACTTTTCCTCGATCGCGGCGTACGTGGCTATCCACTGCTCCTCGCTTGCGACATCGAGGGCGAGGGCCATGGCATCGCCGCCGATGCGGTCGGCCACGGCCTGTGCAGCGGCGAGGTTCACGTCGGTGACAACCACCTTGGCGCCCTCGGCGGCGAGCGCCTCGCAGTCCGCCGCGCCCAGTCCCGATCCGCCCCCGGTGACCAGCGCCACCTTGCCTTCAAGCCGGCCCATACTCGCTCTCCCTATCGTTGTGCCCGAAGCTGCGCCTTGTTCAGGCGGCGCCGTCTTCGGAGAAGTATTCAGGCATCCCTGCCGGCCAGATCACGCCCCACTGTGCCTGCCCGCCGTCGATGATCATCAGATCGCCGTTGATGAAGCGCCCGGCGGGGCTGGCGAGATAGGCAATAGCCTCTGCCACATCCCACGCATTGCCACGCATTTTCAGGGGGTTGGCCTTGTGGAAGCGAGCAAGCGCTTCTTCGGGATACATGCGGAAGCCCTCGGTTTCGATCACGCCGGGGCCTATGCAATTGACGCGGATGTTGTGCGGCGACCACTCGGTCGCAACCGTCTTCGAAAGGTATATCACGCCCGCGCGCGCGGCACAGGTGTGCGCGGCCTGAGGCATGCCGCGCTCGACATTGGCGACGATGTTGATCACATGGCCGGGCCTGTTTGTCGCGCGCCAGCGCTTGGCAGCTTCCTGCATCATCCACCAGGTGCCGTTGAGATTGGTGTCGATCACGGCAAGCCAGCCCTTGCGGCTGAAATCGATCGCATCCTGAGGGAACTGGCCGCCGGCGTTGTTGACCAGCGTATCGAGGCCGCCGAAATGGTCGTACACCGCGCCGATTACCGCCTCGACCGCTTCTGGATCGCGGATATTGGCCTCGACGCAGAGGATCTCCCGGCCCGTCTCCTCCCGGATCAGGTCAGCGGTGCCATCAAGCTTCTCACGCGTGCGGCCGCAGATTGCGACATTGGCACCGAGCTTGGCTGAGAGGAATGCCGCCGCCTTGCCCATGCCGCTGCCTGCGCCGGAGATCAGCAGCGTGTGCCCGGCCAGAAGATCCTCACGGAAGATCGTCTCCTGCGCGCGCAGTGCCTCGTCATCCAGCCCGCGCTTCGGCCGGCCGGGATCACCCGGCTCGGGACGGAAGCTGCGCGGGGCGTGCATGTTCGGCGCGTTCAACGGTTCATCCCCCATTCGTTTGTTCCCGCATTGCTAGAACACCCGCACAGAAAAAACAAACAGGTTTGATTTTGATTTGGGTTCCGCAACGCCGAATTGCGCAAGGCGCGCGGGGACTTGGCGGGGCCTGCACAGCTCAGGCAAAAGCTCTGCGAATCAGCCTTGCGAGGCGGGGGCGAGCGTGCGGATCTGCGCCTCGAGATGGCGCAGCATCGGCTCGACCTGCGCCGGTTCCATCCCGCCTGTCTGCAGTGAGATCGCCATGCCTTCGAGGATTGTCTGCGAGAGTGTCATCGCGAGGGCAAAGTTGGGCGAGCCGAGCCATTCGGGGAAGAGCGCTTCGGCCTGCGCGTTGAACTTCTCCCGAAACTCGTCCTGCAGTGGCGAAAGGATCGAGGCAAGATCGGCATCGGTGCGCGCGGCAACTGCCAATTCGTGAAAGGCGATGAACGCGGGCTTCTGGAGCTGGCGCCAGTAGGTCTCGACGAGGTCGGTGACTTCACGCTCTGGGCGGTCAGCCGCGCGACGAAAGGCCCGCAGGCGCTTTTCGTGGAGTTCGGTGATCGCCGCCTTGATCAGCGCAGAGCCATTTTCGAAATGGTGGACCATCGCACCGCGAGAGAGGCCGGCCTCCTCGGCCACCTTGGGCGTGGTTGTGTTGGCATAGCCATATTTGACGAGGCAGCGCACCGTCGCATCGATCAGGCGCGCCCGGGTCTGCGCCGCCTTTGCGGCCTGCAGGGTGCGCGTGCGATCGGCCACCGGGCGGGCGGGTCGAGCGGCGGGTCGTGCCACCCGCGTGCGTGATAGAGCCATGCGTTGTACTTGCCTGAACCGCTGCGCACCGGTCCCGATGCGCCTTGAAACCATCCATAATGCGTTTTCACGCCTCGTAAAACGGCTGCCACGACCGGTTCGGGGACAAGTCGTCCCGGGCCCTTCGCGGCGATGCGTTCGGCGAGGCATGAAAGCCCATCGAATCATCGGCTCGGCACTCGCGCGCCGCGCCTCCATCGGGGTAGCGCATCGTACAGAAAAAGACAGATATGATTGTCTTTTTGAGGATGCCGTGTATCCCGGCAGTAAGATCAGTAATGGGCCCGCCGGGCCGGGGGATGCATGACCAACCAGCCATCACCAGCCGCTGCACCTGTCCTCACCATGGGCGGCATGATCCGCGCGTCCGCACGCAGCTTCGGGACGCGCGAGGCGCTCGTTTTTCCGGACCAGCGCATCACCTATGCCGGCCTCGGTGCTGCCGCCAGGTCGTGGGCGGCCGCAATGATCACGCTCGGTGTTCAGCCGGGCCAGCATGTCGGCCTGTTCATGCCTACTTGCCCGGAGTTCATCGAGGCATTCTACGGCATTGCCATGGCGGGCGCGGTCGCGGTGCCGATCAATGCGCGGTATCAGTCGCATGAGCTTGCCTATCTGGTGCGCGATGCCGATCTCGTCGTGCTCGTGACGGCGGGCAAGGTGGCCGAGGGGCTGGATTACCGCGACCGTGTGCGCGCGGCGCTGCCGTCGCTGGCCGGAGCAGATGCGGCGCGGGGTTTGAGCCTTGATGAAGCACCGATGCTCCACACGATCATCTCGCTCGATCCCGATAGCGCGGACGCCATGCTCGCGGTGGACGAGGCGCTGGCGCTGGGGAAGGGGACGGACGGAGCGCTGATCGACCGGCGGATCGACGACGTCGATCCCGAGGACATCGCGATGATCCTCTACACCAGCGGAACGACCGCGAACCCAAAGGGCGCGCTGATCTCGCACCGCGCGCAGGTGGGCAACAGCCGCAATCTCGGCACGCGCTACCTCTGCACCGCGGATGACAAGGTGTGGTCGCCGCTTCCGATTTTTCACATCGCGGGCATCCTGCCGATGACGATGATCCTCGATCTGGGCGGGGTCTACATGACTGTGCCGCATTTCGAGGCGGGGCAGGCGCTGGCCATGCTGGGCGCGGAAGGCGCGACGATAGCCTATCCGAGCTTCGTCACGATCATGCAGGACCTGATCAACCACCCCACGTTCAAGACGACTGATCTTTCCAGGTTGCGCGTCATGAATTCGAACTTTGCGGTCCAGCCGGCATGGATCAAGGACGCGGTGGTCGCCGCGATGCCGCACACGATCCAGGTGGGTACCTATGGCCTTACCGAGGCTGCTGGGACGGTTTCGACGAGCAGGCTCCACGACAGCTTCGAGGTGCGCACGGGGCGCTGCGGCTTCCCGCTCGATGACTGGGACATGCGCATTGTTGATCCCGAAACCGGGCGCGACTGCGGCGCAGACGAACGCGGCGAGATCGTCTTGCGCGGTCCCCATATGCTCAAGGGCTATTACAACGCGCCCGAAAAGACCGCCGAGGCGCTCCGCGGTGGCTGGTTCTACACGGGCGACATCGGTTCGGTGGATGCGGGCGGCAACGTGATGTTCCATGGCCGCACCAAGGACATGCTCAAGGTGGGCGGCGAGAATGTCGCGGCGGCGGAAATCGAGGCCATGCTGCAGACTCATCCGGCGGTGAAGCTGGCGCAAGTCGTCGGCATTCCCGATGAACGCTATGTCGAAGTGGCGGCGGCGTTTGTCGAGCTGGCCGAAGGTTCGGTGGCAGACGAAGCGGAGCTCATCGCGCATTGCAAGGGCAAGCTCGCGGGCTTCAAGATCCCGCGCCATGTGCGCGTGGTCAGCGAGTGGCCGATGTCGACCTCGAAGATCCAAAAGTTCAAGCTGCGCGGCGAGCTGATCGAGGAACTGGGGCTGGGGTGATTTTCCCGGTTGCGTCATTGCGAGCGTAGCGAAGCAATCCACAGCGTAAGCGCACTACCGCTCTGGATTGCTTCGTCGCTGCGCTCCTCGCAATGACGAAGGTCGGGTCGGAAAGTGTTCTAAACCGTCTCGGCATTCCCGAAGATCACTGTCGCCTGCGCCGAAAGCGTGCCGCCGTTGCCGTGGGCCAGTGCGGTCTTTGCGCCGGCGATCTGGTTGGCTGCGGTCCCGCGCATCTGGCGCACCGCTTCGACCATCGCGAACATGCCGTACATGCCCGGGTGGCAGCACGAGAGGCCGCCGCCGTTGGTGTTGACCGGGAGCGAACCGCTCGGCGAAATCGCCCCGCTCGCCACGAACTGGCCGCCTTCGCCCTTGGCGCAGAAGCCGAGGTCCTCGAGGAACAGGATCGTGTTGATGGTGAAGGCATCGTAGAGCTGGACGGTGTCGATCTGGCTGGGGGTGAGCCCGGCCATCGCCATGGCGCGCGGGCCGGATTCGGCGGCGGCGGTGATCGTGATGTCCTCGGCCTGCGTCACCGAATTGTACCAAGTCGCGGCGGCGGCGCCGAGCACCGGGACGAGCGGCTGCGGGCCGTCTTTCGCGCGGTCGGTACGCGTGAGGACGAGCGCGGCGGCGCCGTCCGTCACGAGGCAGCAATCGCGCGCGCGGATGGGTGAACTGATGAGGCGCGAGGCGATGACGTCCTCGACGCTCAGTGGCCCTCTGGCAAAGGCTTCGGGGTTGGTGTTGGCCCAGAGCCGCGCGGCGACGGCGACATGTGCCAGTTCCTCGCGCGTGGTGCCGTACTGGTGCATGTGGCGCGCGGCGGCGAGCGCGTAGAACGAGAGTGGGTACATCGGATTGTAGGGGGCGTCCCACCGGTCGGGCCGCGCGGGGGTGGAGAGCTTGCCGCCGCTGGAGCGCTGGTTGGCGCCGTAGGCGATCACCGCGCAATCGAGATACCCGGCATCGAGCATCATGCACGCGGTGACGAGGTGGCTCATGAACGAGGCCCCGCCGGCGCGGTTGTTGTCGGTGAAGCGCGGGTGGAGGCCGAGGTATTGCGCAAGGCTCAGCCCGGCGAAGAGATCATCTGGCAGCGCGATGAACAGGCCGTCGACTTCCGAGAGGCCGATCGCGGCATCGGCGAGCGCAAGCTGGACAGCCTTGCCCGCCATCTCGATGGTCGAATGGCCCGGCATTTCGCCGACGCCGAACGTGGAAGCGCCTGCGACCGCAACGCGGCCGCGCGGGAAGGTGTCACCCATGGGCCTGCTCCACCGGATCGAAGACTATGACTGGGGTTTCCCCGCCGACGATGCGCGCCTTGACGGCCATGCCGATGTGCAGCGTTTCAGGCGTCACGCCTTCGACGCGGCCCATCATGCGGGCACCTTCGGCAAGATCGACGAGCACGACATTGTAGGGCGGCTCGGGCGGTTTGCGCTGGATCCAGGTGGCGGAATAGACGGTGCCTTGGCCCGAAGCCTCGAACCATTCGAGTTCACCGCCCGTGCCTGGGGCAAAGGCGCGCGGCGGGAAAACCGTGCTGCCGCCGCCGACCGGGCGCTGGAGGAGGAAGCGCCCTTCCGCAAGGGCTGCATCCCATTCGGCTGACGGGCCACTCATGGCAGCACCGCGCCGCTGGCGACCATGGCCGCGATTTCGTCCGTGTCGAAGCCGGCTTCGGCCAGCACCGCCGTGCTGTCTGCGCCAAGGCTCGGACCGGGGTCGCCGATTGCGCCGGGGGTGCCGGAGAAGCTCGTGGGGATGCCGGGGTAGCGCAAAGTGCCAAGCTCCGTTTCGGCGCTGTGCCAGAAGCCCGTCTCCTCGAGGTGCGGATCGTGGAGCAGGTCCTGCAGCGAGGCGATGGGGGTTGCGGGGATTTCGGCGCGGCGGAACAGTTCCATCCAGCTTTCCGTCGTGCGGGTGACCATGACTTTCTCGACCTCGGCCAGCACCGCCGAGATATTCTCGCTGCGGCTGCGCATCGAGGCGAACATGGGATCGTCCGACCATGCGGGATTGCCGAGTTCGCGGAAGAAGGCCTGCCACTGCTTGTCGTTGTAGATCATCACGCCGACATGGCCGTCCGCCGTCTTGTAGGGGCGGCGCGAGGGCGAGGTGGCGCGGGGGTAGACCGGCGGCCCCAGCGGCGGATCGAATAGCGATCCGCAGATGTGCTCGGTTGCCGCGAAGGAGACGAGCGTCTCGAACATCGGGACTTCGATTTCCTGCCCCTCGCCCGTCTTCTCCCGCGCATAGAGCGCGGCGATCACCGCATAGGCGCCGGTAAGCCCGGCGACCTTGTCGGCGATGACGGTGGCGCTGTAGGTCGGCTCGCCGTTCGAGAGCTTGGCCTGCAGATCGACGATGCCCGAGGCGGCCTGAACGATATCGTCGTAGGCGGGATAGTCGCGGTAAGGGCCGGTGCGGCCATAGCCGTAGAGATTGGCGTAAATGATGCGCGGGTTGGCGGCCTTCAGGGCGGCGTAGTCGAGCCCCAGCCGAGCGATGGCCTGCGCGCGCATGGAATGGATGAAGACGTCTGCCCCTTCGGCAAGGCGCAGTACGGCATCGCGTGCGGCAGGCTGCTTGAGATCGAGTGCGAGGCTGCGTTTCCCGCGGTTGACGTTGAGGAACATCGCGCCGCGCGTCGGGTCCGGACCCGGCGGGATGAAGCGGGTTGTATCGCCCGCTGGGCCTTCGATCTTGATCACATCCGCGCCGAGATCGGCGAAGATCTGCGTGGCGTAGGGGCCCATCAGCACGGCGGTCAGATCGAGTACGCGCACGCCCGCGAGGGGGCCTTTGCCGCGCCCGCTCATTCCTGCGCCCCGGCGGCGATAGTCAGGCCCGTTTGCCTCATGATTCTCCCGTTTCCTGCCTTGCTGAGGCGGCGATATGGTCCGCTATGAAGGACCACAAAAAAGCATTCAAGCATGTTTTTTTCTTGGCGGGTGAGCCCCGCCTCCATAGAGTGCGCGGTGACAAGAGGAGCGGGCATTTCAAGCCACGCGCCGAGCGCGCGATGGTAGCCCCGCTGCAGGAAAGGACAAGGCATGGATCTGGGACTTCAGGGCAAGAAGGCGATCGTCGTCGGCGGCGCGCGCGGCATCGGCTTTGCGGTGGCCGAGATTCTGGCCCGCGAAGGCGCGGACGTGGCGATCAGCGCGCGCGGCGAAGACAGCGTGAAGGACGCGGTGGCGGCGCTCTCGCGCTATGGCACCAAGGTTGTCGGCAAGCCCGTCAACGTGAAGCGTGCGGATGATTACAAGGCGTGGCTCGACTGGGCGATCGAGGCGCTCGAAGGCGTCGATGTGCTCATCCCGTTGAGTTCGGCCGGCGGCGGCATGGGCAGCGAGAAGTACTGGCACAACGCCTTCGAGACGGACGTGATGGGCCCGGTGCGCGCGGTCGAGGCGGTGATCCCGGTAATGGCGGAGCGCAAGGGTGGCTCGATTGTGCTCGTCGCCACTACCAGCGCGCTGGAAGCGATGGGCGGCCCGCAGGCCTACAACGCGATGAAGGCCTCGCTGATCACCTGGGGCAAGCAGCTCGCGCTCGCGCACGGCAAGGACGGCATTCGCGTGAATGTCGTCTCGCCCGGACCGATCGAATTCGAGGGCGGCAACTGGGACATGATCAAGGGTACGATGGAGAAGTTCTACCAGTCGCAGCTCCGCCAGCAGCCGATGGGACGGCTGGGGAAGCCTGAGGAAGTGGCGCGCGCGATCGTGTTCCTCGCCAGCGAGGCGGCCAGCTGGTGCAGCGGTTCGCACCTCGTGGTCGATGGCGCTTTCACCAACCGGACGCATTTCTGAGATGGATCAGCCTGTTACCCATCGTCCGGTGACATGGGACACGTCGAAGATGGACGTGAAGCGCGTCGTCGACGTGATCCGCGTGACGCCCGACAACAACCCCGGCCGCACCCCGGTGGACAAGGCGCCCGATCCGCAGCTTGGGCATGATGTGATCCCGGCGGAGCGGTACTACTCCGAAGCGTTCATGAAGCTCGAATGGGAGCAGGTGTGGAGCAAGGTCTGGCTGCTGGGCGGGCGGGCGGACGACATCCCGAGCCCCGGCGACTACATCTGCACCGAGATCGGCAAGGAAAGTGTGCTGATCGTGCGCCAGCATGACGGGTCGCTGCGCTGCTTCCCCAATGTGTGCCTCCACCGCGGCAACCGCTTGCGGCCGGAGGGGATCGGGAATGCGCAGGCGTTCCGCTGCATGTATCACCACTGGACCTACGGGCTCGACGGCAAGATCGAGCGGTTGCCGGATCTTTGCACTTTTCCGCAAGGCGGCCCTCCGGGGATGGCCTTGCCGAGCCTGCCGGTGACCGAGTGGAACGCTTTCGTGTGGTTCTCGCTCAATCCCGAGGTCGAGCCCTTCGACGACTATATCGCGCCGCTGAAGGATCACCTCGAACCCTATCACCCCGAGCGCATGGCGTGGAAACGCGATGTGACAGTGGAGTGGGACTGCAACTGGAAGGCCTCGGTCGACGCGTTCAACGAGACTTACCATGTGCAGGGCATTCACCCGCAGCTGCAGTGGTATCTCGATGATGTGAACGTGCAGATCGACTGCTACGAGCGGCACAATCGCTATCTGATTCCGTTTGCGGCGATTTCCCCGCGCGTCGCGATGCCGAGCGCGATTCCCCCGGCGATCGAGGAAATCATGCGCCATGCCGGCATGGACCCGGCGGAGTATGAGGGCCGGGTCAGCGATATCCGGCGTGATGTGCAGCTGTTCAAGCGCAAACACGGGAAGGCGCAGGGGAAGGACTATTCGGCGCTGAACGACGATCAGCTGACCGATGATTATCACTACATGATCTTCCCCAATGTGGCGCTCAACGTGCATGCGGACGACATCATGATGTTCCGCCAGCGTCCACACGCGAGCGATCCCAACAAGATGCTCTATGACGTATGGGTGTTCGAACTCGTGCCCGAAGGCGAACCCTGGCCCGCACGGGTCAAGCACCGCCGCTTCAGGCATGGCGAGCGCAGCATCGGCCAAGTGCTCGATCAGGATGCCTACAACCTGCCAACGGTGCAGGCGGGCATGCAAAGCAGCGGCTTTCCGGGGCTGTGGATTGGCGAGCAGGAACTGCGCATCCGCCACTTCCACAAGGTGCTGGATGATTACATCTACGGGCCGGGCGGCAAGCAATCGGGGGATCTATGAGCGAACGCATCCTGCATGTGATCGGGTCACCGCGCGGTGAACGTTCGCGTTCGGTGAAGGTGGCCGGGCGGCTGATCGAAGGGCTGGTGGCGGCGAGCCCCGGCGCGGTGGTCGAGACGCTGAACGTTTGCCACGCCGATCTGCCCGCGCTGACCGGGCCGGTGATCGAGGGGCGCTATGCGCTGATCGAGGGCCGCGAGGTCGCCGAAGACGTGCGCAGCGCATGGGCGCAAATCGGCGAGGCGGTGGCACACTTCCTCTCGTTCGACACGATGGTGTTCAGCGTGCCGATGTGGAACTTCGGCATTCCCTGGCAGCTCAAGCAATACATCGACACGGTGACCCAGCCGGGCATGGCCTTCCGCGTTTCGGAAAGCGGCGTGGAAGGAATGGGTGCGGGCAAGCGGGCGATTGTGGTGGCCTCGGGCGCGCTCGATATCCGCCCGGGTGCCCCCGGAGCTGAGCTCGATCATCAGGTGCGCTTCATGCAGACGTGGCTGGGCTTTATCGGGATCACCGATGTGCATGTGGTGCATCTGAGGCCGACTTATGGGCCGCCGGAAGCCGTCGAGGCAGCGATGGACGAGGCTTATGCTTCGGCCGAAGCGCTGGTGGCCGATCTGTCGCGCGCGCCCCGCGTGTAGACGAGGTTGGTGCTCTCGAACGTCACGCATTCGGTGCCGTCCTCCAGCATCACCACGTAGCGCGTGACGGCGGTGCCGCGCAGTTTGCCACTGCGTGAGGGTTCGAGGCTGAGGATCTCGCTGCTGACACGCAGCGAATCGCCGGCGCGCACCGCGCGCTTGAGGCGCAGCCGGTCCCAGCCCACGCCGCAGACGAAATCGATATCACCGTTGATCGCATGGTCCATCTGCCGCCAGATCGCGAGGACGTGGATGCCGCTCGCGACCACTTGGCCAAACACCGAAGCGCGCGCGGCCTCGGGGTCAGTATGAAACCACTGCGGGTCGTGCGCACGGGCGAACGCGACGATTTCCGCCTCGGTCACGGTGCGCAGGGACGAGAGCCTTGTCTCGCCCACCGCCAGGTCTTCGAAAGTCCGCCACGGCGTGCCGAGCGGGGACAGCGTGTCCGTCATTCGCGGATGATGAACGGGGCGAGCACGGGTTTCACGCGCAAGTGCTCGGGCACGTTCTCGACGCCGATGCGGCGATCGAGCTCCTCGTGCCAGTTGTAGATCCGGCGCTCCTGATAGTTGAGCGACATGCCCTTGAAGCCGGGGCCTTCGACCGATTCCTGGATCTGCGGGGCGAATTGCAGGTCTTCGTAGAGGATGCGCTCCCAGTTCTTGATGCGCATCTCCCAGAGCGGGTGGGGATTGGCGGGATCGTGATCGGGCGCGAGCCAGGTCGAGACGACGCGGGTGCGCTTCGGCCCCATCGGCCAGAACTGGAGCAGCGGAATGCCGGTGGGGGCGGGCGGCATGATGAAGTTGGGGTAGATCGAATAGCTGACGTTGTTCTTTGCCACGAATTCCGAGATCGTCGGGATTTCGGGCATGCCCTTGGTGCCGGGATCGATCCAGCCCTCGCGGCGGTTGGGCGTTGCCATGCGGCTGTGACCATTTGGCCAGAGCGTGACGATCATCGCGCGGTGGTCGAGGAAGCGGTCCACTGTGTTCTCGTGGATCGACTTGAGATGATAGACCTCGAGGAAGGCGTCGAGAAGGACCTTGACGTTGCAGTCGGTCTCGTAAGTCCGGCTGTCGACGAGGCGCAGCTTTTCGAGCTGGAGCTGTTCGAGTTCGGCCGCCATCGGGCCGATATGCTGGACCAGCGGCTCGGCATCGGGATCGGCGTTGAGGAAGATCATGCTGCCGAGCAATTCGCAGCGCACCTGGCTCAGCGAATGACAGGAGAAATCGAAGTCTTCCGCAAAGTCGCGCCGGTCGCGCACGGCGGTGAGCTTGCCTTCCAGCGTATAGGACCAGCCGTGGTAGCCACAGACGAAGCCGCGCGATGTGCCGCTCTCCTCCTTTACGAGAGGTGCGCCGCGGTGCTGGCACGTGTTGTAGTATGCGCGGATGTGACCCGAAAGCGTGCGGGTGACGATGACGGGAGAGCCGGTATTGCGGCAGAGAAACCATGAGCCGGGTTCGGGCAGCTGGTCGACATGGCCGGCATAAAGCCACGAGCGCTGCCACATGCCCTCCTCCTCCAGCGCGAGGAAGGTGGGATCGACGTAGCGGCCGCCCGGGATCGACGGCAGCGCGGGGAAATCGGCGGGCGGACCATTCCGTTCGCGTTCCCACGTCATGCGTGCCAGATCATCGGCATGCTGGTCTGCGGTCAGGGCTTCGGGCATCGGTTGCTCTCCTGGAACGCCCATGTACGATGCCGTTCCGTGGACAGTTTAAAAACATTCATGTATGCTTGTAAAGCGATGCTTTCAGGCTGCGGGACGGTCATTTTTAAATTTACAAAACATAGACTTGCTTAGATATGGCAGGCGGTTGGGGAGTTATGCGAATGGAGATTCTGGCGGGTATCTTTCATCACGGCGTGATCGTCGATGATCTTGAGGCCGCGATGGCGCGTTTCAGCGACACGATGGGCTGCATCTGGACCCCGGTGCGGACCTTCGATCCGATGCCGGTGTGGAACGCGGCAGGTGAGCAGCTGGAGGCGAAGCTGCGTGTTGTCTATTCCCATCAAGGCCCCTTGCGGATGGAGCTGATCGAAAGCGTGCCGGGGACGGCTTATGACGCGATGCGCGCGCTCGGGCCTTCGCACCTTGGAGTCTGGGTCGATTCGGTGGCGGACTGTGCGTCGGCCATGCTGGCAGACGGCTGGGAGCTCGTGCTCGGTGGCGCCCCGGCGGATCAGGGTCACGGCGCGATTGCCTATCTTGCGAAGCCCGGCAGCCCGGTGATCGAACTGGTTGCCCGCGCGATCACACCGGTCATGGAAGAATGGTGGGCGGCGACTGCATGAGCACGACATGGCATGACCTTGTGCCCGAGGCCGAGTTTCCGGCCGAGGGCAAGCTCGCGGCGAGGCTGGCGGGCTGGCATGTGCTGGTGCTGCGCGCCGACGACGGAAGTTTTCGCGCGCTCAACGATCGCTGCACACACCAGGCTGCGCTGCTTTCACCGGGGCGCGTGCGGCGCGGCGCGGTGATGTGCCCGCTCCACGGCGCGCGGTTCGATGTGTTGACCGGCAAGTGTCTCGGCGCGGCCTATCCCGATCTCCAGACATTTCCGGTCCGCGTGGAATCGGGCCGGATCGAAGTCGAAGTCCCCGATGCACCGCCTGGCCCGGGCGAGACACCGGTCTCGATCTAGCCAGCATCCGCCCGAGGGCGGGTTTCAGGCGGCAGCAGAGCCGCCCTTGATGAACGCTTAGCGGCCCGGATCGCCGCAAGGTGGGCCGGCGTGGGTAGATTCCGATGGTTTGCCCGTCCGCATGGACCGGCTAGTCGAAATCCGGTGCAGGCGATCGCCCGTTCCCCCCGGTCGTAAAGGCCCGATCGCCAAAGCCTGGTCCATCCAGCCTCCCCGGGCCGGGCAGCATCCCACTTCAAGCTGGCGGTTGCGTGCAACCGCTGGCTTGCCTTTCCCGCCTGCGCTTCAGCGTCCGGCGCACCAGGGCCACGGGAGTTCACCTCCCACGGAGCCTTCAGAACGACACTGCACGCAACCCGCCCGCAGCCACCTGGCCGCGCGGCCTCTTGCGCCCTTTCCTCTTACTCAAGGGCCGCACCCTGCGGCTCCCACAACAATGAACGGACTTCTCATGAGGAAGATACTAGTCGGCCTGATGCTGGCCACCAGTGCCCTTGGCACGAGCGCCCATGCAAGTGACGCCGGACCTTACATCACGCTTGAAGGCGGCGCGGTGAAGCAGGAGCGCTCCAACGTTTCCGGCCCCGGGGGCTACGAGCATACCGACCGGTTCAGGGCCGGCTGGGAAGCGGGCGGCGCGCTCGGTTATGACTTTGGCCATTTCCGGCTTGAGGCAGAAGGCTTCTACGCGCGTTCCAACCTGCGCTCGCAGTCACGCCCTGTCGGCACGCCGCAGCCCAATGGCGAATTTACCTCCAGCGGCAGTCTCTCCGGTCGCGCCAGTGCCTGGGCCGGGATGGCCAACGCACTCGTCGGTCTTGGCCACTGGGGCGGGATCAAGGCCTACGTCGGCGGCGGTGTCGGCTATGCCCGAACAAGGCTGACCGAAAGACTGCCCGGCGCGGTATTCCTGACCGACCGGGATCAGGGCTTTGCCTGGCAGGGGCTGGCAGGGCTCACCATTCCGCTTGGCCGCAATGTCGATCTGGGTGTGAAGTATCGCTATTTCCGCCCGGATGGCGCCAACAGCTTTCTCGCCGCCGACGGCATCTACCGGAAGGCCGACCTGCGCTCGCATTCGATGCTGGCAACGCTGACGTTCAACTTCGGAAGGGCAGCAGTGGAGCCGGAACCCGAAGCCGCGCCGCCGCCCCCGCCGCCGCCGGCATACATGCCGCCTCCGCCTCCGCCTCCGCCGCCCCCGCCCTTGCCGCCGGTCGCAGCCTGCAATCGCGGTCCGTTCATCGTGTTCTTCGACTGGGACATGGCCGATATCTCGCCCGAGGCGGCCAGCGTGCTCGACAACGCTGTGCAGGCCTATGGCAACTGCAGCAATGTCGGCATCATGCTTGCCGGCCATACCGACAGCTCGGGATCGCCACGCTACAACCTCGCCCTCTCGTCACGTCGCGACAGCGCGGTGCAGACATACCTCACCGGGCACGGCATCGCCGCCAGTGCGATCACCAGCGAGGCGTTTGGCGAGACCAACCAGCGGGTGCCTACGGCGGACGGTGTGCGCGAGGTGCAGAACCGCCGCGTCGAAATCAGCTACGGCCCCGGCTCGGGCTTCTGAGCAGGGCGGGCCGCAAGGCCTGAAGCGCAGACGGGGTCGGCAGCAATGCCGGCCCCGTCTGGCGTTCACCCCTCGATCATCAGGACCTTGCGCGCAAGCTCCGGCAGCGAGCGCACGCCCATGCGGTGCATGATTTCGGCACGGTGGTTTTCGACCGTGCGTTGGCTGATGCCAAGATCGGCGGCAATGTTCTTGCTGGGCTGGCCGGCCAGGACCATGTCCATCACCTCGCGTTGGCGCGCGGTAAGCGCGGCATGGCAGGCCGCAGCTTCGGCTTGCGCCACATCGGCGATGCGACTGGTGTGCGATTGCTCGGCAGCGCGATCAATGCTGTCCATCAGGGCATCGCGCCCCACCGGCTTGGTGATGAAATCGCAGGCGCCCGCCCGCATGGCCGCCACCGCAAGGCCGATGTCGCCATCGCCGGTGATGAGAATGACCGGGAGATGATCGCCCCGCGCGCGCAGTTCGCCAAGCAGGCCGATCCCGCTGAGGCCGGGCAGATGGGCATCGACCAGCAGGCAACCGGGTCGGCCAGTTTGATAGGATGCGAGGAAGTCCTCGGCGCTGAGGAAGTCTTCCACATCACGGCCATGCGCGGTGAGGAGGTTCCGGATCGCCTCGCAGACAAGCGGTTCGTCGTCGATCACATAAGTGACCGGGACCAGGTCCGGCGTGCGGCCCGGCGCCGTGACGACGACAGGAGGCGGCACCGGCGGACAGAGCGATTCCACGGCGCGCAGCAGCCCACCGGGGTTGACCGGCTTCTTGAGGTGGATGCAGTCGGCATCGGCAATGGCGGTCCGTGCCGCGGTCGAAATATCGCCTGTCAGCACGATGGCGGGAAGCGGGCGCCGCAGCCGCACCCGGAGCGCCACGAGCAGATCTATGCCGCTTTGCCCCGCAGGCAGATTGTAGTCGGTGAGGAGGATGTCAGGGCGGATTGCGCCTCCCGCGACGAGCCGCAGCGCTTCGGCCGCGTCGGGTGCGCAGCTTACCATGTGGCCATTTTCGCGCAGCAACTGCGCCACGAGATCGAGCAGATCGGGATCGTCCTCGACCACCATGATCGCCGAAGGGCGCGCGATCGGATCGGGCGCGGGTTCCGGTGCGGGATCCTCCGGCGGCGGGGGTGGCAGGTGCGTTGCGCCCTCACGCAGGGGCACGGTTATCGCGAAGACCGAGCCGCGCCCCGGAACCGAGCGGACATCGACGGGATGGCGCAGCAGCCTGCCGAGGCGCCGCACGATCGATAGCCCGAGGCCAAGCCCCAGCCCGCTTTCGCGTGCCGGGTTGTCGACCTGTCGGAACTCTTCGAAGATGTTTTCCAGCTGCGAGGCCTCGATGCCGATACCGGTATCCCAGACCTCGATCCGCAAGGTATTGCCGCGTCGCCGGCAGCCGAGGAGGATGCGGCCAGTGCGGGTGTACTTGACCGCGTTGCCGAGAAGGTTGCGCACCATCTGTTCGAGCAGGCGCGGGTCGCTCTCGACCCAGGCCGCGCTGGGCATGAAGCGCAGCGCGAGATCGCGCGCTTCGGTGAGGGCGAGGAACTCGCCGTGCAGCCGCTCGAGCATCTCGCCCACCGGGAAAACGACGGGTTCAGGCTGCACCGCGCCCGCCTCGATCTGGCTGATGTTGAGCAGCACATCGAGCATGCCCGAAAGCGCGCCGAGCGTCTTGTCGAAGCGGGCCATGAGTTCGGCAGCGCGCTCGCCGGTCACGTTGGGGGCAAGGAAATCCTTGAGCAGCGCGAGCGCCTGCAGCGGTTGGCGCAGATCATGGCTCGCCGCCGCGAGGAAGCGTGATTTGGCGGCGTTGGCGCGTTCGGCCTCGAGCTTGGCTTCCTCGAGCGCCGACGTGGTGCGCTTGCGCTCGGTGATATCGGCAAAGGTGATGACCACGCCTTCGATGCGGCTGTCATGCGCGCGATAGGGGAATATGCGGCGCACATACCAGGCATCACCCGGCGCATGCACCTCCCGCTCGATCGGGGCTTCGTTATCGAGCACGCGCTGTGCATCGCCAAGCAATTCGGGATCATCGGCCATTGGCCTCAGGTCCGCGAGCGGCCGTCCCACGTCGCTGGCGATCACATTGTAGAGCGGGCTGATTGCCGGGGTAAACAGACGTATCCGCAAGGCCGCATCGAGGAACATGGTGCCGACATTGGTGCTGAACAGCACGTTCTGGAGATCGTCCGAGGCGAGGCGCTGGCGGTCGAGCGTTTCCTGCAGCTGGCTGTTGAGCGCGGTCAGCTCCTCGTTGAGCGATTGCAGCTCCTCCTTCGAGGTGAGCAGTTCCTCGTTTGTCGATTGGAACTCCTCGTTGACCGAGAGCGCCTCCTCGTTGATCGCCTTCTGCTCCTGGCTGGCAATCTCGCGGTCGTGGATCGAGGCCTGCAGTTCGGCGTGTACTTCCACGAGTTCGCGCTCCAGTTCGGCAACGCGGTCGGCCTGGCCGGGGTTGAGCTCGTCCGGCGCACCGCCGCTTTCGGCAGGCTGTTCGGCGAAGCAGACGAGGATCAGCTCTTCAGCCGTATCGGGCAGCAGCTCAGCGGTGATGTGCAGATCGATCTGTGCGCCATCGATTCTCAGCCGCGCGGTGCCGGCATCGACCCGCGGTTCCTCGCGGCTCACGCGCCTGAGCGCAACGCGCAGCCGCGTTCTGAGCGCCGGTGCGGCCATGGCAAGCAGATCCTGTGTGGGATAGCCGGGCTTCACATGCAGGAAGCGGTGCGTCTGACCCATCGAGAAGAGGCATTCACTGCGCTGGTTGATCAGCACGGCGGCGGGCGCGTGGCTGGCCAGAACCGCCCGGCTGCAGATCTCGGCAAGGCTGCGCCGCACCGCCGGAAACTCGTTCCCGACCGTGGCGAGCACGGGCAGCTTGCCATCGAAACTGAGCGGAAAGCCCGGCTCGCCCGGGCGGGTCTTCGTGACATGGCGATAGCAGCATTCGGCGCCCATCACCGGTTCGAAGCGTCCATCGGGCTTGGCGATTGTCTCGGCCGTGCCGAGCATCAGGAAGCCGCCTTCCTTGAGAGCGAAATGGAACAGCGAGATGATCCGGCCCTGCGCTGCCGCATCGAGGTAGATCAGGAGATTGCGGCAGGAAATGAGATCGAGGCGCGAGAATGGCGGATCGCTGAGCACGTCCTGCACCGAGAAGACCACATGGCCGCGCAGCGCCGGCACCACGCGGTATCCGGTATCCTCTTCGGTGAAGTAGCGGGCCAGCCGTTCGGCTGGGACAACGGCCGCGATATCGTGCGAGTAGATCCCGTCGCGCGCGGTGGCGATGGCATCGGGATCGAGGTCTGAGGCGAAGATCTGCAGCTTGAGATCACGCCGCACGCCGGCCAGCGCATCGAGGCAGATCATCGCGATCGTATAGGCTTCCTCGCCGGTGCTGCAGCCGGCAACCCAGATGCGCAGCGCCTGCCCAGGTGCGAGGCGCTCGATCAGCTCGGGCAGGATCTCGCTTTCGAAGCTTTCGAACACCTTGGGATCGCGGAAGAAGCTGGTCACGTTGATGAGCAGGTCGCTTGCCAGCAGCGCGCATTCTTCCGCATCGCCGCGCAGGCGCTCTGCATAGGTGACCAAGTCGCCAGCGGTCATTGCGAGCAGCGCCATGCGCCGCGCGATCCGACGGGTGATTGTGCCAGGCTTGTATTGGCTGAAGTCCTGCCCGGTCATGTGCTTGAGCGCGGCAAGGATCGCGGCAAGGCCAGCCCCGCTGTCGGGCAGGGGCGGCGAAGCGGAGGCGAGGCCGGGGCGGATGACGCGCGCGGCAAAGGCGGTCAGCACTTCGGGCATCGCCGCCAGTGGCAAGGCCGCATCAACGAGCGCGGTATCCAGCGCGGCCTGCGGCATCCCGGGATGTTCGGCCTCGCTCGGCAGCTGGGCAACGATCATGCCACCCGCGGCGTGGAGCGCGGGGATGCTGCGGCTGCCATCGCCACCGGTGCCGGAGAGGATCACGGCCGCGCTCTGGCCCCCGCAGGAGGCAGCGAGCGAGCGGATCAGCCAGTCGAGCGGCAGGCGCGCGCCTTGCCCGGCCTCGGGCGCGGAAAGCCGCAAGGTACCGGCCCGGACCGAAAGGTAGCGGCCGGGCGGGATGACATAGACATGATCGGGTGCGAGCGGACTGCCATGCGTGGCCTCTACCACCGGCATTGCGGTGTGTTCGGCCAGAAGTTCGACCATCAGGCTCTTGTGATGGGGATCGAGGTGCTGAACGACGATGAAGGCGATGCCTGTTGATGCCGGCAGCGCATCGAACAGGCGCGAGGTCGCCTCAAGCCCGCCGGCCGAAGCACCGATCGCGACAATCGGCAGCACCGGCCGCGGGGGCAGGTCTCTTCTCGGCGTTGGTCCCGCTTCGGTGCGCGGCGGAGTTACCATCGCCGGGACGAGGCGGCAGACCCCCTGCATCGGAGGTGCGTGCCGTGTAGTCTCTGCGTCATTTCGTGCCTCTCGTGATGACGATCCCTAGCACGGTTCGTCGGCACCCACCCTATTGCAAATGGCGCGAGCCATCGGCCGGCCGACCGATGGCTCGCTTGGCGTATCTGCATTGGCGCAGTTCAGCCGCCGACGTGGACCGCATTGAGCGAAGTGAGCAGGCCGAACACCTGCAGCAGCCAGAGCACGACGGCGATCACGACGACCGCGTTGAGGATGGATTTGATCTTGGCATCCATCGGCAGATAAGTGTTGATCAGCCAGAGGATGACCCCGACCACGATCAGGATGATGATGAGATTGATCAGCGACATGACATGTTACTCTTGCAAGAGGCCCTGTCGCTAGGGCCCGGGGTTGAGAGTGCCTTCCGCCCGGTATGGCCCAGCGTGATTGCCGCAGGATGCTTCTCGGCAAGGAGCCTCGCGCAGGGGCGGAAAGTGCTCAAGGGCAAGAGCGTGCCGGAACTTTGCCGCAGCATGAGTACCGACACGCTCCCGTGAATCTCGGCCCGATCGTACGGGAGGGGAGGCATTACCGAGCCGAGACACAGTCAGTTCTGGGGTTGTCAGTTCTGGGGTTGCCTTGCGGTTTCGACCTTAGGCTCGCGCGTGTTCCCTGAGGCTTCGTTGTTCGACCGGGTCGGGAAAGCGGGCATCTGGGGCTTGGGCTGCGCGCCGGTGCTGCCATGATCGGGAAACCGGTAGGGCGCGTCCGTGTAGTCCGGGATGGTCGAGACATCCTGCCGCTCGTTGCCTTCGCGGGCCCGGTACTGCTGTTGTTCGATCTGCCGGTTGTCGCTGCGCAGGTCCTGCCCGTGCTGGCCTTCACCCTGTCCGCGGTCACGGTTCCGGCCGCGATCGCGGTCGGTGTCCTCGTCGCGCCGCTGCTCGCGAGCGCCCCATTCGGGACGATAGGCGTTGTCGGATTGTGACTGCCAGCGCTGGCGCTCGCCATAGAAGCGCCGTCCCCGGTAGTGACTATCCCAGTAGGTGCTGAACGAGAACGTGGTCACGCCGATGCCCATGCCTGACCCAACGCCGCGTCGGCGCCCGTCATGCCGGATGCGCAGGGTATTGCCTGCGATCCAGCCGCGATCGCCGCGGTAGGTCACGTCGCACCAACTCCAGTCGCGCAGGCAGCCCAGCACATTGATCATGGCGCCGCGGCGGAGGGTCCGGATCCGGGGATAATCGCTCAGTGGCCCCGAAAAGAGCCGCGTTGCGCCGGAAACAGTGCCCTGCATTGTCTGCGCCGAAGCGGGGGCAAGCGGGACAGCAGTGGCGGCAAGCGCCACCAGAGAAATGATCGAGCGCATGAAACGGCTCCTCATGAAAGGGTATATGCTGCGCGAGGCACGCGGTTGGCGCCGGCGAATGCTAGATTCGGCCGGTGAGCAGCAGGATCACGACCACGATCAGGACAACGCCGATCACGCCGACCCCGCCGTTGCCGTAGCCGTAGCCGTAGCCGCCCAGCTTTCCGCTGAAGCCGCCCAGCAGAAAGATGATGAGCACGATGACAAGTATCAGGCCCAATGACATAAAAAACCCTCCGGTCTTTGCCGGCTCGCCCCGTGAAAACGGGACGATGCCAGTCGAAAAAATGCATGGGCGGCTGGTGCCTCAACGGCAGCGCACATCCCGTGATCGGTCGATCTGGCGGCCGACGGCCCCGCCAAGGACCGCGCCGAGGATCGTGCCGAGCAGTTCGGAATTGCCCGGGGCAATCACGTTGCCCAAGGCGCCGCCGGCGACCGCGCCGACAACAAGGCCGGTGGTCCCGTCCGAACGGCGACAGTAATAGCGCCCGTCCTGCCCGCGATAGACGCGGTCATTGTTGCGCAGCCGGCGCTCGCGATAGCGGCCCCGATCCTCGCGGTAGTAGCGATCGGCCTCGTAGCCGCCATAACTTGGGTCCGGCCGATTGTAGTCGTACCCGCTCCACTGCGAATTCATGGACTCCCCGCCGCCATACTGGGTGCAACCGCCAAGCAGGAACAGGGAGGCCAGAACCAGGAGGAGCTTGCGCATCGGCTGTGTTCCTTGTGAAACAAGCCAGGCCGAGCAGGATGCAATGGCCCGACGCCCCATGGGCCCATCGATCCTAGGCTCATCGGCAAGGCGCAACAGGTTCGGAAACTACCCAGCTTGCGGCGATAGCGGGCGGTGCGGAATGCGGTTGATCGGTGGCCGGGATCGCGGCGCAGCCATGACTTCCAGATCTTCTGGCGAAATCATGGTGGGCGCGGCAGGGATTGAACCTGCGACCCCACCCGTGTGAAGGGTGTGCTCTACCACTGAGCTACGCGCCCGCGCGGCGGTTCCACGCGCAGGGCATGGCGGCCGGACAGGGGCGGGCCTCTGCCATGGCGGCGCTTGATTGACAAGTGGGGCGATCAAGATATTTGCGGCCACTATGACCGAAGAAGCTTCAGCGCCCGAACCCGCCGCTCCCGCCAACACCGCCGGACCGGACGTGCCCCCCGATCACCTCGCGATCAATCCGCGCAGCCCGTTCTTCGATGCGGAAAAGCTGGGCCGGGGTATCGGCATTCGCTTCAAGGGCACGGTGCGCCGCAATGTCGAGGAGTACTGCATCTCCGAAGGCTGGGTGCGCGTGCAGGCGGGCAAGACCATGGACCGCAAAGGCAACCCGCTGACGCTCAAGCTCTCGGGGCCGGTCGAGGCCTGGTACGAGGACCTCGGCGAGGACGCGCCGGTCGCCAAGCTTTGATGGCCGCCTCGGCCTAGCGGAACCGGAGGCGGCTCGTGCCGCCTTCGCCATCAAGCGAACGATCAAGCCGGCAGGAGCCGGCCTCTTTCGCGCTCAACCAGTGCGGTGAGCCAGGTCTTTATCGCCTGAACCCGCGCGAGGGCGTGGGTATCCTTGTGCATCACCAGCCAGAACGAGCGGGTAATCCGCCGCTCTGGCAGCACGGGCACAAGTCTGGGGTCGGTATCGCCGATGAAGCACGGCAGCACCCCGATCCCGGCACCAGCGGCGATCAGGCGGTGCTGCGCATTGATCGAGGATGAGCGGACTGTGGCGGCAAGGCCGGGTTCGATCTCGGCGAGGTAGCGCAGTTCGGGTGCGTAGAGCAGATCGGGGACGTAGCCGACGAGGGCATGCCCCCGCGCGAGATCGCCTGCGCGCCGCAGCGGGGCATGGCCCGCAAGGTAGCCGGGCGCGGCATAGAGCCGCAGGTGATAGTCCGAAAGCTTGCCAGCGATGACCGGCCCCGCGCGCGGGCGCGAGAGCGTGACGGCAAGGTCCGCCTCGCGCTTGGAAGGGCTGAGGAAGCCCGACGAGGCGACCAGATCGATGACGAGGCGGGGGTGCGCGGCGGTGAAGCTGGCGAGCGCAGGCGCGACGATCCAGCTGGCGAACCCTTCGGAGAGGCTGACGCGCAGGAGGCCAGCCAAGGAGCCTTTGTCCCCGCCGCCGCCATGTTCGGCAATGCGGCTGGCGGCGCTTTCCATGGCTTCGACTTCGACCAGCATCGCCTCGCCCGCTTCGGTGAGGACCTGGCCTTCGCGCGTCTGTTCGAACAAGGTGGCGCCGATACGCGTTTCGAGGCGGCGCAGGCGGCGGCCCATCGTGGTCGCGTCGACGCCCATGGCCTGCGCCGCGCGGGCAAGCTGCCCGGCGCGCGCGATGGCGAGGAAGGCGTGGTAGTCGTTCCAGTCGGGCGGCTGCATCATTGCAGGCATCCCTCGCATTTTCTCATCTTGCTTGCAAATGGTCCGGGGTGCAGGAAGCGTCACGAATTCGGCAGGAAAGGAAGTAAACCCATGCGCCAGATCGATCATTTCATTGTCGGTGGTTCGGGTGGAGCACCGGCACGCAAGGGCCCGGTGTTCGATCCCAACACCGGAGCGGTGCAGGCCGAAGTGGCGCTGGGCACGGCTGAAACGCTGGAGCGCGCGGTGCAGGCCGCTGCTGCCGCGCAGCCCGCCTGGGCCGCGGTCAACCCGCAGCGCCGCGCCCGCGTGATGTTCGAGTTCAAGCGGCTGGTCGAAGCCAATATGGACGAGCTGGCGCACCTGCTTTCGTCCGAGCACGGCAAGGTGATCGCTGACTCGAAGGGTGACATCCAGCGCGGGCTTGAAGTGATCGAGTTCTGCTGCGGCATCCCGCACGTGCTGAAGGGCGAGTATACGCAAGGCGCCGGGCCGGGCATCGATATCTATTCGATGCGCCAGCCGATCGGCATCGGCGCGGGCATCACCCCGTTCAATTTCCCCGCGATGATCCCGTTGTGGATGTCGGGCGTGGCCATCGCCACCGGCAATGCCTTCATCATCAAGCCTTCGGAGCGCGACCCTTCGGTGCCGGTGCGGCTGGCCGAACTGTTCCTCGAGGCGGGTTTGCCCGAGGGCATTTGCCAGGTCGTGCAGGGCGACAAGGAAATGGTCGACGCAATTCTCGATCACCCGGCGATCGGCGCGGTAAGCTTCGTCGGCTCGTCTGACATCGCGCACTATGTCTACAACCGCGGCGTTGCGGCGGGCAAGCGCGTGCAGGCAATGGGCGGGGCCAAGAACCACGGCATCGTGATGCCGGATGCCGATCTCGATCAGGTCGTCAACGATCTCGCCGGCGCCGCGTTCGGTTCGGCGGGCGAGCGCTGCATGGCGCTGCCGGTGGTCGTGCCGGTGGGCGACGAGACCGCTGAGCGCCTCAAGGCCAAGCTGATCCCGGCGATCGAGAAGCTGCGCGTCGGCATCTCGACCGATACCGATTGCCACTACGGTCCGGTCGTCACCGCCGCGCACAAGGCCAGCATCGAGCGCTGGATCACCAAGTGCGAGGAAGAAGGCGGCGAGATCGTGATCGATGGCCGCGGCTTCTCGCTGCAGGGCCATGAAAACGGCTTCTTCGTCGGCCCCACGCTGATCGACCGCGTGACCGCAGACATGGAGAGCTACAAGAACGAGATCTTCGGCCCTGTGCTGCAGATCGTCCGCGCGCATGATTTCGAGGAAGCGCTCGCGCTGCCTTCGAAGCACCAGTACGGTAACGGCGTCGCGCTGTTCACCCGCAGCGGCAACGCGGCGCGTGAATTTGCGGCGCGGGTCAATGTCGGCATGGTCGGCATCAACGTGCCGATCCCGGTGCCTGTCGCCTATCACACCTTCGGCGGGTGGAAGCGCAGTGCCTTTGGCGATACCAACCAGCACGGCATGGAAGGCGTGAAGTTCTGGACCAAGGTCAAGACTGTCACGCAGCGCTGGCCGGACGGCCTGCCCGACAGCGGGAACGCGTTTGTTATCCCGACGATGGCCTGATCCGAAGCCTTACGGGCTGACGGCTCCATGCACCGGCATTTCCTGCCCGGCGGTTTCTTGGCGGCGGTTCACCACCGCCTCGAACCGCTCGTGGTAGCGCGGGTGCTCGGTGCCCATCCAGCGGTCCCACCAGGTGAAATAGAGCCCGAAGTTGTAACGGCCTTCGCTGTGGTGCAGGTCGTGGTGGACGGTGGTCGTCATCCAGCCCGTCCACGGCGAGCGGGTGAAGCCGGGCCAGGCGAGCTCGAACCCCGAATGGCCGATGGCGTTGCGCGCGATCTGGTGGCCGAGGAAGATAAACACCGCCCATGGCTCGGCCGGCGCGGCAAGGCTGAGAACGACCAGCATGAGCGGCACGATCGAACCTTCAAAGACCGCCTCGCCGGTGGCGAAGCTATAGGCGGCCCAGCTCGTCGGCGTGCGACTCACGTGGTGGGTGGCGTGCATCACGCGGAACAGCCTGCGGTGGTGCAACGTGCGGTGCATCCAGTAGAAATAGGCATCGTGCATCAAGGTGAGTGCGACGACCTGCCAGAGCACGGTCAGCGGTTCTGCAGGCCCATGGTGAATCCTGATGATGTCCAGAACGATCAACACCACCGCGAGAACATCGACCACCGCGAACACCGATATGGCCCAGAGCGACTGACGCATCTCGCGCCAGCGGTCAGCGTTCGTCGCGTGGCGGGGCTGGATGCGGCGGTGCGCGATCGCGCGGGCAAACAACCAGCACACCACCGCCACCCCGGCTGCACCGGCGAAATAGCGGAACGTTTCGATCTCGACCCCGGCGAGAATGTGGTTGGCAACTTGCAGCGGTGTCACGGTCATCGGTATCTCCCCGAGCAGGCAGGTGCCGACGTGGTGTCACGATCAACGGGCAGTGGCTCGGCGCTGGCTGAAGATACCGATCAGTTCCGAAATCGATCAGGGTTTTCCATAATCGGCAAACGCGCCCCGACGAAACTCGGTCGGCGTCTGGCCGACAGCCTCGCGGAACGCGCGGTTGAACGGGGCGAGCGAGCCGTAGCCGAGGTCCATGGCGATGGTCAGCACAGGCAGGTCTACCTGATCTGGATCGGCGAGACGGCGCTGCGCCTCGGCAATGCGGTGGGTGTTGAGAAAAGCGGAGAAGTTGCGGTGGCCCAGCCGCCGGTTGATCAGCGCACGCAAGCGGTGCTCGGGCACGTCGAGGCGGTCGGCCAGCGTGCCGATGGCCAACCCCGGTTCGAGCCACATGCGCTGCGCCATGGCGGCATCGAGCCGGCCTTGCAGTACGCGTTCGGCGGGGCTCCAATCATCGATTGCGTCCGCCGCCGTTTGGGGCTGTGGCGGAGCGAGAAGCGCGGGATCCGCGTCCAGCATGGCCGTTGCGATGGTGAGAATGGCCGCCTCGATCATCAGTGCCTCGCCCATGCGCAGCCAGTCCGGTTCATGACCGTAGCCGAACCACGTTTCGCTGAGCAGCACGCCCAGCGAAAGCAGCGCGACGATCAGCACGAACGCCACGCGGAAGCGACGTCGCTTTTCGACCAGATCATCGTCGCGTTCGCTGAGCGCGATGGCCATGGCGTGGAGCGCCAGCAGCCCGGCGGTGGAATGGCCGACCAGATTGGCAAGCGGGATCAGCGGTTCGCACCAGCGGCGCAGCACGTAGACCGCGACGCTCATGATGATCAGCGCGAAAGCGGCGATGCCCACGCGACGGTCGGGCGCGCGATCGAACAGGGCATGGGCGAACAGCCACAGGAACAGCGAGGCGAGGTTGCCCGCCAGTACCAGCATCAGGCGCAAGGGCGGCGGCGCAGCAGGCAGCACCAACGCGGAATTGGCGAGATAGCCGATCACCGAGAGCAGCAGCGCGACAGTGGCGCGGCGCACGGGCGGCGCGGCGGTGCTGCGCCACGTCACCAGCACGACCAGCAGCAGCTGGCCAATGCCGATCATGCGCAGCGCGGAATCGATACTGTCCATGCAGGGTCCGTCGTAGCGGGCACGCCAATAGCCGCGTCTATGGCCCGCCCGCGCGCCAAGGTCCATGCCCCGGCGGCGCGCTTGTCTTGCGCTCCGGTTCGGCTAGGACTTCGCGCAGCGACGAAGGTCCACCGGCATTACCCATTCACCATGCATATCAAGGCCAGAGCATGACCGACCAGTTCCAACTCACCGAAGACCAGATCGCCATTCAGGAGATGGCGCGGCGTTTTACCGCCGATGCGATCACGCCGTTTGCGGCGCAGTGGGACGAGGAGCACAGCTTTCCGCTCGACACGATCAAGGCCGCAGCGGAGCTCGGCTTTGCTTCGATTTATGTGAGCGAGGAAAGCGGCGGAATCGGGCTGGGGCGGTTGGACGCAGCGCTGATCATGGAGGCCATGGCCTATGGCTGCCCCACGACCAGTGCGTTTATCTCGATCCACAACATGGCATCCTGGATGATCGACCGCTTCGGCGGCGATGACATCAAGGGGCGCTACCTGCCGTCGCTTATCACCATGGACAAGATCGCCAGCTACTGCCTGACCGAGCCCGGCTCGGGTTCGGACGCGGCGGCCCTGCGCACCACGGCGCGCCTGGAAGGCGACCATTATGTCGTCAACGGCACCAAGCAGTTCATCTCGGGTGGCGGGGTGAGCGATATCTACGTAACGATGGTGCGCACCGGCGATGCCAGCCCCAAGGGCATTTCGTGCCTCGTGATCGACAAGGGCACGCCCGGGCTCAGCTTCGGCGCGCCCGAACGCAAGCTTGGCTGGAACGCCTCGCCCACCGCACAAGTGATCTTCGAGAACGTGAAAGTGCCGGTTGCGAACCGCGTCGGCGCAGAGGGTGACGGCTTCCGCTTTGCCATGGCCGGGCTCGATGGTGGGCGGCTCAACATCGGCGCCTGCTCGCTGGGCGGCGCGCAGCGTTGCCTCGATGAAGCGATCAAGTATTCGAAGGAACGCAGCCAGTTCGGCCAGCCGATCGCCGATTTCCAGAACACGCAGTTCGCGCTGGCCGACATGGCGACAGATCTCGAAGCGGCGCGGGCGCTGCTATATCTGGCGGCGGCCAAGGTGACGGCAAATGCACCCGACAAGACGCGCTTTTCCGCCATGGCCAAGAAGCTTGCGACCGATACCGGCTCCTCGGTGGTCGACCGCGCGCTGCAGGTCTTTGGCGGGTACGGCTACCTCAAGGACTATCCGATCGAGCGCTTCTGGCGCGATCTGCGCGTGCACCGGATCCTCGAAGGCACCAACGAGGTGATGAAGCTCATCATCGGCCGCGATCTGCTGCGCCAATAACGACATTTGGGAGAGGGCAAGGCAATGACCGACGATATTCTGGTCCGCATCGAAGGCGGGATGGGCGTGCTTTCGCTCAATCGTCCCAAGGCGATCCACGCGCTCAACCGCGCGATGGTCGATGGCATGACCGAAGCGCTGCTGGCGTGGCGCAATGATCCGGCGATTGGCGCGGTGATCATCGACCATTCCGAAGGACGAGGCTTCTGCGCGGGCGGCGATATCGCCTTCCTGCGCAATTCGGCACTGACCGACGAGGGCGTTTCGGGCCGCAAGTTCTTCTTCGACGAGTATCGGCTCAACCACCTCATCATGACCTATGAGAAGCCCATCGTGGCCTTCATGGACGGGATCACGATGGGCGGCGGCGTCGGCATTGCCGATCCGGCGCGCTACCGCGTCGCGACCGAGAACACCCGGCTCGCCATGCCCGAGACCGGCATCGGCCTGTTTCCGGACGTGGGCGGCGGCTGGTTCCTTTCGCGCATGAAGGGGCGGCTGGGCCAGTACCTCGCGCTGACCGGTGCGCGGATGGACGGGGCCGAGTGTCTCTGGGCCGGCTCCGCCACGCACTATCTGCCCTCTGCCGCGCTGGCCGAGGCGAAGGCGAAGATCGCCGCGAACCCCGGCGATATCCCGGCGATCCTGCACGGCCTTGCCGCTGTGCCGCCTGAACCGAAGATTGCGGCGCAGGCTGATGCCATCGCGCGGCTCTTCGCCTCGGACCGCTACGAGGATATCCTCGCCGCGCTCGAAGCTGATGGCAGCGAGTTTGCCGCCGCCACGCTGGCGACGCTCCACACCAAGAGCCCGCAGACCTGCAAGGTCGCGCTGCGCCAGCTGGCGACCAGCCTGACCCTGCCCGATTTCGCGGCGAACATGGTGATGGAGTATCGCATCTGCAGCCGCGTCCTCGTCCGCCCCGACTTCGCAGAGGGCGTGCGCGCGGTGATCGTGGACAAGGATAATGCCCCCAAGTGGAACCCGGCGACGCCCGAGGGCGTGACCGACGCAATGCTGGACGCGATCTTCGCGCCCCTGACCGATAGCGAAGAATGGAGCCCCCTATGACCTATGAAACGATTCTGGTTGAACAGCGCGGCGCCGTCACGCTGATAACGCTCAACCGCCCGAAGTCCTTGAATGCCTTGAATTCGCAGGTGCTCGAGGAGCTGATCGTGGCCTTCGGCGCCTATGAGGCCGACCCGGGCCAGCGCTGCGCGGTGCTGACCGGTTCGGGCGAGAAGGCCTTTGCCGCGGGCGCGGACATCAAGGAAATGGCCGACAAGGCCGCGACCGATTTCTACACCGGCGACTTCTTCTCGCGCTGGACCAGTCACCTCGTGAAGACCACGCGCAAGCCGTGGATCGCGGCGGTCAACGGCTTTGCGCTGGGCGGCGGGTGCGAGCTTGCCATGATGGCGGACTTCATCATCGCCTCGGAAAACGCCAAGTTCGGCCAGCCCGAGATCAAGCTCGGCGTTGCGCCGGGCATGGGTGGTTCACAGCGTCTGACCCGCGCAGTGGGCAAGGCCAAGGCGATGGACATGTGCCTCACCAGCCGGATGATGGACGCAGTGGAAGCCGAGCGTTCGGGCCTTGTCAGCCGCGTGGTGACGCTGGCCTCGCTGATCGACGAGGCCATGGCCGCTGCGGAGGCCATCGCGGCGATGCCGCCGGTCGCGACCATTGCCAACAAGGAAATGGTCAATGCCGCCTTCGAGATGACGCTCGATCAGGGCCTCCTGTTCGAACGCCGCGTGTTCCAGATCCTCACCGCGACCGAGGACAAGGCCGAAGGCATGGCCGCCTTCATCGAAAAGCGCCCCGGCGTGTGGAAGGGGCGGTAGGGTTCAGTTCCCCTCCCGCTTGCGGGAGGGGCTAGGGGTGGGCCTCGTCGCCCACCGCAATCTGGGAGCAGGCCCACCCCCAACCCCTCCCGCAAGCGGGAGGGGGGGAAGAGGGAAAGGTCCTCCCGCAAGCGGGAGGGGAGAACAATGAGAATCGCATTTATCGGGCTTGGCAACATGGGCGGCGGCATGGCCGCGAATCTGGTCAAGGCGGGGCATGACGTCCACGCGTTCGACCTTGCCGAAGCGGCGCTCGCCCGCGCCAACGAAAACGGCTGCACCACCTACACCTCGGTGAAGGAAGCGGTGCAGGGCGCGGATGCCGTCGTCTCGATGCTGCCCAATGGCGCCATCGTGAAAGCGGTCTACACCAACGACGTGATCGGCCATGCGCCGACCTCTGCGCTGCTGCTCGATTGCTCGACCATTGATGTCGCCACTGCGCGCGAGGTTGCTTCCCTTGCTGCAGCGGCGGGTTATGCCATGGTCGATGCACCGGTTTCCGGCGGGATCGCGGCGGCCAATGGCGGCACGCTGACATTCATGGTCGGCGGCAGCACCGATGCCTTTGCGCGCGGCGAGCCGATCCTGGCCGCTATGGGCAAGGCTGTGATCCATGCCGGAGACAGCGGCGCGGGGCAGGCGGCCAAGATCTGCAACAACATGCTGCTCGGCGCCTCGATGATCGCGACCTGCGAGACCTTTGCGATGGCCGAAAAGCTGGGGCTGGACCTGCAGACTTTCTTCGACATTTCGAGCAAGGCCTCGGGCCAGTGCTGGTCGATGACGAGCTATTGCCCGGTGCCCGGCGTCGGTCCGACCACGCCTGCGGACAACGGCTATCAGGGCGGCTTTGCCACGGCGCTGATGCTGAAAGACCTCAAGCTCGCGATGGAGGCCGCCAAAAGCGCCGGCGCCGACGTGCCGATGGGCGCGCGGGCGGCGGAACTTTATGCAGCGTTCGCCGATGCAGGCAATGGCGGGCTCGATTTCTCGGCAATCATCAAGACGCTTTGAGGCCAAGACATACGCAGCCGTGGATTGGTTCGTCGCCA
>Ga0315905_10000987_pt1 | contig 31044 bp, 37 predicted proteins | sample LakEriMetagenome_5_FD_203522 | JGI IMG/M metagenome (GOLD analysis project Ga0315905, IMG submission 203522) | Freshwater fungal communities from buoy surface, Lake Erie, Ohio, United States - Buoy 4 MA121 | ecosystem: Environmental > Aquatic > Freshwater > Lake | place: USA: Lake Erie, Ohio... | reverse complement strand
GTGGAGTGGCTCAGTTCTGCCCCGTTCCCCTTACACAAGGTATGTATGATAGCCTTGTTAGCTTTAGTTTCAATGTCGGTCTTGGAACACTCCAGCGTTCAACGCTTCGTCAAAAGCTGCTTCGGGGTGATAAAGCGGGTGCTGCGGAAGAGCTCTTGAAGTATTGCATGGCTGGTGGGAAAATACTCAAAGGGCTGCAAAAGCGTCGGATTGACGAACGGGCCATGTTTTTGTCATAGGGTTAAAAATGCCACTCAAAAAACTACTTCTCAAGCCCGGCATAAACAAGGAAAACACTCGTTATACCAGTGAGAATGGATGGTATGAGTGCGACAAAGTTCGTTTCCGCCAAGGCACGCCTGAGAAGATTGGAGGCTGGGCGTCCGCAACCTCAACTTTCCTGGGCACATGCCGGTCCCTGTGGAACTGGGTGACGCTGGGGTTCCAAAACCTGTTGGGTATCGGCACCAACCTCAAGTTCTACATCAACCAGGGCGGGGCCAACTACGACATCACCCCCCTGCGGGCCACAGTGTCGCCCATGACCAACAACCCGTTCCGTACATTTAGCGGCACTTATTTTGTGACAGTGACTGATGCTGTTGGTGGCTACATCACTGGAGACTTCGTTACATTCAGCGGCGGCACTGCGGTTGCTGGCCTCGACCTCAATAAAGAATACCAACTGTTTGTGCGCACGGACGCTACTTTCACTGGGAGCATCGCCGCCACAACACTGACCGTAACCACTGCACCGTCCAACCCGCTGTATGTGGGTATGGAGTTATCCGGCACTGGGGTCAGCGCGGGGACGGTTATTGCTGCTTTTGGTACGGGCACTGGGGGTACGGGCAACTACACAGTGAGCATTTCCCAGACAACGGCCAGCACCACAATTACCGCCAGCCAACCGTCTGGAACTTACTTCATCAACGCGCAAACTCCCATTACTGGCGCGGTGCCAACTGTAGCCGCAACTTCCAGCACAACTGGCGGCGGAGCAATAGTGGCTGCGGCGTATCAGATCAACATTGGTTCAGACATAGCCAACCCGCTTACAGGTTGGGGCGCGGGCGGTTGGGGTTCTGGCACTTGGGGGAACAGCACATCAACATCCCTTCAAAACTTGCGTTTGTGGAGTCAGGCTAACTTTGGCGAAGACCTTTTGTTTGGTCCTCGCGGGGGGCCGCTGTATTACTGGGATGCCTCAGTTGGCACTGGTGCTCGGGGGGTCAACATTACGGCGTTGCCTGGGGCAGACGGGTTTGCCCCAACCAAACAAAATTTCTCCATAGTCACGGATACCAGCCGGTTTGTTATGGTGTTTGGGACTACTGAGTATGGCTTAGCTCCGCAAAACTTTGACCCAATGCTGATTCGCTGGAGTGCGGCAGAGTCTGTGGTTTCTTGGGAAGTCACGCCAACCAGTCAGGCCGGGTTTCTTCGGCTTTCACATGGCTCCCAAATCATCACCGTCTTGCAAGTTCGGCAGGAGATTTTGGTGTGGACCGATTCAACTTTGTATTCCATGCAGGCGTTTCAGTCTGAGCCTTGGTGGGGCACGCAACTCTTGGCCGACAACATCTCCATCATTGGCCAAAACGCTGCGGCTGTGGCCTCCGGCACCACATACTGGATGGGCGTAGACAAGTTCTACAAGTACAACGGCAGAACGGAAACGTTGCGCTGCGATTTGTTGCGGTATATATACACCGATATCAATTTGGACCAAGCGGCGCAAGTGGTTGCTGGTTCCAATGAAGGCTTTAATGAGGTTTGGTGGTTCTATTGCTCAAAAAACTCTACTGTGGTGGATCGATACGTCATCTTCAACTACACTGAAAACAACGGCGCAGGCGTCTGGTACTACGGCAATCTGGGCCGCACCGCATGGCTGGACTCTGGGTTGCGCAACTACCCCATGGCGGCGACCTACAGCAACAACGTTGTCTACCACGAGTTTGGGTTAAACGACGACACCACCGCCACGTCTTTGCCAATCGAAGCATACATTTCGTCGGCTGAGTTTGACATTGACGACGGCAACAACGTGGCGTTCATTTGGCGTATGTTGCCTGACATTACCTTCCGTAACTCAACTGCGGCTGCGCCCTCTGTGACCATGACGCTCAAACCTTTGATAAACGCCGGTTCAGGGTACAACGACCCGCAAGCATTGGGGGGCTCCAACAGCTATCCAGTGATCCAGACCAACCCCGGCACGTCGGTGCAGATTGAGCAATTTACCGGGCAGGTAAATATCCGGGTACGCGGGCGTCAGATGGTGATGGAGGTCCGCTCTACTGCCTTTGATGTTCAATGGCAGTTGGGGTCTCCGCGTCTCGACATACGACCGGACGGGCGGCGCTGATGGCTACGAATTACGACAATCGACTGGTGCCTTTTGTTGCGCCTGCGCTACCTGTATCGCCTCAAGACTACTTGGCGCAGGACTTCGACAAATTCAACAACATTCTGCGTCTGTATTTCAACCAGATTGACGGTGTTACACAACGCCTCGTTGCAGAGAGCAACACCCTATATGCTGTATATACAGTGGCCACACTGCCCAGCGCGGTAACCCTTGGCAAAGGGGCTCGGTCGTTTGTGTCCGATGCGTTAGCTCCCACATTTGGGGCAACTGTGGTGACTGGCGGGGCAGTGGCTACCCCCGTGTATTCAGACGGAACGAATTGGAAGGTGGGTTGATATGAGCTTTTGGAAGCAATTAACGGGGCAGGAAGGTGGGTCGCTTATCCCAGGCGTTGACAACCCATTTCATAACAGCCAGACAACGTGGCTCCCTGGCCTTGGCGCAGCTAACCCGCTGAACTCTGATTCTGCGGTAGGGAAAGCAGTCAAAGATTTAGGGGCGTTAAACGTATTTAACCCAGATACCCCGGCGGGCAAAGTTACCAAAAATATTGTTGCCGACATAGGGAAAGACCCAGTTAAATGGGCGGCAATTGCCGTCGCTATTGCCGCAGGCCAGCCACAGCTTATTCCCTATATAAGCGGGGTAGCCAAAGTAACCAGTAAAAACAGCAGCCCGGAAGAATGGTTGACGGAAGGCGTAAAAGCCTACGCCATTCAAGCGGGCGGGGATTGGCTTGCAAGTAACGTAGCGGGCCTCGGCCCGCAAACGGATATAACCACGGGGGAAACGTTTGCGGGCACGGGTGTCAGAGGAGCCACTGATTCGGCTATGGCGGCACGGGTTGCAGCAAACTCTGCGCGGGGGATGTTTGTTACTGCCGCTCAAAACGGCACAACCGACATCAACAGCGCAAAAATTATTACCAGCGCAATTACCAACGACGGTTTGAATTTGGCTATGGCCCAGATTCCTGGGTGGGACACGTTATCCAAAGGTGAGCAGAGCACAGCAGTCAACGCATTCAAAGTCGCGTTTAACAAAGACCAAAGCGCGGCCTCACAACTGCTTAACCAGGGGTTTGATAAAGTTTTTAAAGAGGCTGAGTTACAGGCAAAGAGCCTTGGGTATCAGGACCTAAAACAACAGGTTTATGTCAACGACAAAGTGTATTCCACGGGCACTGCCGAAGACCGCTCGTTGCTAAACAAGACGGAAGAGGAATACAAAACCAATAACGACCAGCTTCAGAAGTTAATGAGTTCGCCCATTAACTCCCCAGAGGAACAAGCTGCAAGAGACGCTGCGGCGTCAAAACTTGCTGAAACTGTAAACTCACTCCGATACAAACTTGATGTTCTGCCCGACGATATAAGTGCTCGAGCAAATGGCTGGGCTAGTTACACTGACTTGGCCAGTGCGTTTAACCAAGGGGTTACAGACCCCGAAACGTGGAAAGAATATAAAAGAGTTGGAGTGCTTAACGCTGATGACTACAAGGCCAAACTTGACCAGGAAAAAATTGACGCAACCAAAGATACAACTGTTGTTGACGACCTTACCAATGCCGGGCTGCACGATGACTTTGATACCACTGATCTGACCAAAGTTGTTGGGGGCACAGACACCACCACGGGCACGGAGCCCGTAAAAAAAGAGAACAATCTATCTTCGGCAATTGAAAATCTAAAAGCGGGAAATGAGTTTGAGGCTATCAATTTGCTCCGAAAAGACATCGGCCTAAATCCGTATACACAAGACGAATACAACGCGTGGAAAATAGCGCAAGCTAACCCCGCTGAAGGCGGCGATGACACCCTAACAGGCGGGACGGGCACGGACACCGCTACGGGCACGGACACCGCTACGGGCACGGACACCGCTACGGGCACAGACACCGCTACGGGCACAGACACCGCTACGGGCGAAACGGATACCACCGTTACGGGCACAGACGCCACGCAAACCAAACCCGCTGAAGACCAGCGGCTTGCACAGGCAATGGAAAAAGGCAAATCTGGCGATTTCTTGGGGCAAATCAATCAGATGCGGGAGATCGTGGGACTGCCAAAATTTGACAGCATTGAAGAATATGAGGCTTACGAAGAGGCCGAGCAGGCTAAGCGCGTTGCGGAGTTTGGCAAGGATTTGACTGGGGGCGGCAACCAGGATTTAGGTAACGTCAACACTAACACCGACTTCTACAACGAAAACTCCACGGGCATGGGAGCCTATAAATACGACCCCACGTCTGGCACTTACACCTATACAAGCGACGACGGGTCTACATTAACACTTGACGGCGACGGAAATCTTGTTGGGTCTACGGAAAAAACAGACACATCTTGGACCGGGTTAACGGATACAACTACCGGGAATTTAAAGCTTCCGGGCCTTCCGGGTGGCAAATTGCCAAATATCAAACCCCCGGCCAAAAAGCCCACGACCACTAAACCGGTTACAACTACGCCCGCTGCCCCAAACAATATGGCGCTTTTTGCGTTGTTGGCGTCCATGGGCGGGCAGCAGGCTCCAGCCCCCGCTCCGGTGGTGGATAACACCCCGTCAGAGCCGTTTGACTTTACCGGCGAGTTTAATGTAGACCGGTTTGCAAAACAAAAATCCGCATCTAAAATGGCCCAAGGCGGGTCAATAGATGAACTGTTAGATATTCTGAGAAGGAATTGATATGGCTTTGGTGCAAGACGAATTAGGAGCGTGGTTTGACGACAGCACTGGCGAATACCTAAACGACAGTGACAACTTTGACCTGATTGGAGATACCACTTTTACCGGCGGAGTAGACCTTGGGGAAATCGGCACGGGCGCGGGCGACACCGACACTGGCGGAGTGGACCTCACAGAAACTGGTAACGCCGGGGATACTGCTGGAGACTACGGCGATGTCACCAACGAAGATTGGGATACCTATCGCGCCCGGGTTGAAACCCTCCGTCCCGGGGCAACTATCGACGACCAAGCGCAATTTGGTACTTGGGCCGCAGCCAAAGGGCTTGCAAAAAGCACCATAGATTCTCTCAAGACCGCATTTACCGGGGCTGATGGAAAGGTTAACTGGAGTGCATTAGGCGGTCTTGCTGGGGCGTTGGCTTCTGCAACGGGCGTGACTCAGCAAAAGACCACTGGCGGGTATGCCGGGAAGATTCCAACCTACGCCTTATCCAAAGCAGCCATTACCTATGACGACCCCAACCGCCGCCCAGGAGCCGCAGGTCGCCAATACTTCACCAGTTCACGGTATGCAAAAGACCAAGCCGGACTGGATGCTGCAAACACTGCGGCTAGGGACGAAGCCAAAGGCATCTTGAGTGGGTACACCCCCACCACGGCAGCGAATGCTCAAAACCCGTACACCAAAGCCGGGGTCACGGCGTTGGCAACACCTTGGAATCCTAAGGCTGCGGCTACAACCGGGACTACGGCCCCTGCAACTACTGGCGCATCCGGGGTAGCCTCTCTGATTGAGTCTCCTGAAAAGGCGTTGGAGTGGTACAAGCAGAACTCGCCATACGGAAAAGAAAAAACCGTAGAGGAGTTAGCCGGGCGTAATGGAAATTTTGCAATGCCGATAGCAGATCGGGGCGGGCATATTGTTGGTGCCGAGCCCGTGACCACCATGGCCCAAGGAGGCATATTGAACATGGCAAAAGGACAATACCTGCGGGGCGCTACTGATGGCATGGCCGACAAGTTGCCTGCGCAAATCGACAACAACCAACCTGCGGCTTTGAGCCATGGGGAGTTTGTGATTCCTGCGGACGTGGTTTCCCATCTGGGTAACGGCAACAGCGACGCTGGGGCAAAGAAGTTGTACCAAATGATGGACCGCATCCGCATGGACCGGACCGGCACCAAAAAGCAAGGCAGGCAGATCAACCCGGACAAATACATGCCCGGCGGTATCGTTGGCTATTCTGGCGGTGGCGGCGTTCAACACTTCCTTGCCGGGGGCACAACCGCTACCGATACGTCAACGTCCTCTACGCTGTCTCCCTACATTGGAGACTATGTGACTGATACTCTGGGCAAAGCGCAAACGTTGGCTGACCAGCCGTATCAAGCGTACAAGGGGCCGCTGACTGCCGGGGCGTCTGACTTGCAAAACCAAGCGTTTGCCGGAGCCAGCAATTTGGCCACTACCGGGTATACCCCAGGTACTTTTACGGGCGGTACGTTTGACGCCAATGCCGCAAAACAATACATGAATCCGTTCTTGACCGCTTCGCTTTCGCCTCAACTGGCGGAACAACAACGCGCAGCGGACATTGCTCGATTGTCTGACAATGCACGACTGGCCCAAGCGGGCGCTTTTGGCGGTGGCCGCCAAGCCATCATGGAGTCCGAAGGACGACGCAACCTGTTGGACAAGCAATCTCAGTTGATTGGCAAAGGGTATGAAACTGCCTACGACAAAGCTATGGGGCAATTTAATGCGGACCAGACTCGCCGCATGGACGCCGACAAGGCGGGCGAAGCATCACGCCAATACAGCGCTACCTACGGGCGCGATACGCTCAAAGACTTGGCAAATCTGGGTGCCACGCAGCGTGACATCGAGCAGCAAGGCATCACTGCCGACGAGAAAGAGTGGGAGAAGCAACGCGACTGGGACAAGCAAATGCAGCAATACAAGATAGGGTTGTTGGACAAACTGCCGATCTCTACGGCGGTCAATACGGCCAATACCAACCCGCTATTGGACTTGATAAAGTCCAGCACAGGCACCGCCGACTTTATGGCAAAGTTTAATGCGATATTTAACCCCCCTGCTAAAACCAATTAAGGACCAACAATGAATCTCGACCATCTTGACGAATTGTTGCAGTATGTGCCGGAGCCTATGCTGGATGCGTACTCTAAAGGTAAGAACCCCCGCGTTGTTCCTCCCTGGGCGGCTGCGGCGGCGCTGAGCGAGAAGGTAGCCAGCAAGCAAGCCAACGGGTTGGCGCAAGGCGCTGCCCAAGGTCCTCAGCCCAGCGTGATGGACCAGCTTCGCCAGAAGGCTGCTACGCTTAACGTCCAAGCGCAAAGACAACAGTCTCCCGGCGGACTGCCTGGGATGCTCCCCGAGCCCCGTATGCAGCCCCAAGCGGAGCCTGACGTTCAGATGGCCGCATCGGGCGGCTTGATGGGTGTGCCTGTGCGCTCTGATATGTTTGGCATGGCTGGTGGTGGCATTGTGAGCTTTGACGCTGGCGGTAGCAGCGCGGACGCCATTTTGCGTGCTTATTTAGAAAAGACCGGGATGACCACAAGGGAGTTTGCTAACTTGTCGCCCGACGAGCAACGCGCCACGCGGGTAGCGGCTGGGGCTGTGTCCCCTGAAGTTGCGCCGTCCGAACCGGCAAAACCCAAAGCTGCCCGAGCCCCCACCATGACGGAGAGAGGCATCAGAGGCGTAAATGCTGCTGCCAATGCGGTGGGTACGGGCGCTAATGCCACAAGCGGAGTACTGCGCAAGGCAGCGGGGCCGTTAGCAGCGGCATCAATTGCAGGCGAGTTATATGGCACATCTCCAGAGGAGGTGGCAACGCTTAAAGCAGCGGAAAAGCCCGACGCTGTTGGTAGAGACACCCCTGACCAAAACATGGTTGAGCGGCTTATTACCAGTCTGTTTTCTCCCAAAAAAGAAAGCACAAAAGCTGTTCCCGTTCCCGTCGAGCGCCCGCCTTCTAACCTAAGTGCTGGCGAAAGCGCAAAGCAAGCTGAATACGCACGGCTAATTAAGCAAGGTATGCCCCCTGCAATGGCGCTAAGAGCAGCAGGAATAAGTACTGATGCGCCACAGCCTGGATTGCCTGGGATGCTCCAGCAACAGCAGCAACGTCCGCCTGCCGCTGGGCCCAGTGGGGGTCCCGGACGTCCGCCTACCGCTGGCCCCGCTGCTGGCCCCGCTGCTGGCCCTACTGCTGGTCCCGGTGCCTTGGATACCTACAACAAAGACCCGGCGGTTGCGTTTGCTCGGCAATATTTGTCTGAGGCTCCAACGCTTCCCGCTGTGACTAAAGACTTTGGAGCGTATCAACAGGAACAAGAAGCCAAGCTGCGTCAGGCAGGCGTCAAGCCTGGGGAAGCTCCCTGGGAACTTGCGCAAAAAGACATGGCGGAGATTCAAGCCCGCCGTACCAAAGAGGATGCAGCGCGTGAGAAAACTAAACAAAGCCGCGCTTGGGACGAACTCATGGAGTTCTCCTCTGGGCTGACTGGCAGCAGCTACGGTGCTGGCATGGCCCGTGGCAGCAAAGCATCGCGTGAGTTGCGTCAGAAGTTCCAATCGGACGACGAGGCATACAACAAGATGCGCGATGAGCAGGATACCAAGCTCAAAGAAATGAACCGACTGGCCATGGGTGCCAAGTTTGATCTGGCCAATGGCCGCATCAAAGAGCACGACCAGAAGCTGGCTGAGCGCGACAAGCTGATGATGGATTACCGAAAAGGCCAAGCCACCTTGGCTGGGAGCGTATCCACTGGGGCAGCTACGGCAGCGGCAGCGGACCAAACGGCAGCGGGCCAACGCTTCGCAGCGCAGCTTCAGGCAATCACCAGCAGGGAAGCCAACACCCGGGCAGATAAGCGGCTGCAAGTGGATAGCCTCAAAGCGCTGGAGTCCAACCTTCTGACTGAGATGAACAAGTACGACACGCTAACCCCCGCCGGGAAGAAACAACGCGCTGCGTTGCAGCCTCAACTGAACGACATTCGTAAAGCCCTTGCCGCAGCAGGCGGATATACAATGCCTACGACCCCCGGCGCAGGAAGCCCCGGCGGCGCAAAATTCTTAGGATACGAGAAATAACATGCCAATTGCTCGATTTCAAATGCCCGATGGGCGGATAGCGCGGTTTGAAATCCCTGAGGGCCTAAGCCCAGAGCAAGCGGAAGCGCTGATACAGGCGGAAATACCCAACCTTCCGTCGGCTCCAAAGCAATCCTCGTTCTTCGGGGAGTTGCAACGCGGCGTTGAACAGCCGCTTTCCTCAATTCGTACCGCGTTTGGGTCGCTTACATCCCCCGAAGAAGCCGCCACTGCCGGGGTAGAGCGCAGTCGAGCTATAGCTGAAAAAATAGGCGAAGGCCCCTCCCTGGAAGCGGTCAAGCGGGCGTATGCTGACAAAGGGCTGCTGAGTGCGGCGGGAGAAGTTGTCTCCCAAATACCTAAGGCAATTGCGGGACAAGGCGGTACGTTTGCAACCGCTGCTGGCGGCGCTCGTTTGGGTGCTGCGGCGGGCAGGCCGCTGGGCCGCATGGGTTCGCTTGTTGGCGGGGGGATTGGGGCTGCCACGGCGCTTCTGCCCCAGATGTTTGGCTCAATGCAAGAACGCCAAGCCTCAGAGCAACAAGAGCGCGGCGAACCTGTAAGCATCGACCAAAGCAAAGCCGCCATTTCTGCCGTTGGGCAGGCTGGGTTAGAAAGTGCCGGGCAAGCATTGATATTAGGTAAGGGGCTTATCAAAGGTCTTCTTGGTATCACCGATGACGCCTCCCTTATGACGGCCAAAACGCAAGCCAAGTTGGTCCGGGAAGCCGAGCGTTCGGTGGCCGCAGCTACAGGACGTGGTGTTGCGCGGGGCGCAACAGAGATGCCCATTGAAGTTGGGCAAGCCATTCTGGAACGGTGGCAGGCAGGCTTGCCGCTCACCGGGGATGACGCATACAAAGAGTACGCTGAGAATGCCTATGGTGCAGCACTCGTTGGTGGTCCGATCGGCGGGGTCACCGGAGCAATGTCCAGAGGACAGGCTCAAGACCAATTGCTGGCCAAGCAAGCCTTAGACGAGGAAGCAAAACGCCAAGCCATTGCCGACCGTGGCCCACGCATGCCTGACGCTCCCCCAGGCACCCAAGGCGAACTGTTTACCCCAGAGCAGCTTGCGGGTGTGGAGCGCGGCAAGGCCGCTGGCATAGAGCCAACAGAAGTCCCACCGCAGAGCGCCCGCCCTGCGGAGGTTGAGCCCACAGGAGAGCAGTTAGACCTGGGGCTTGAGGGCACCCGTGAGTATGCTGATCTGGTCAAAGAGCGTGAGCGCTTAAAGCTCATGCCGAAAACCCCGGAGGTCAAGGCCCGCATCGCTGACCTGACCGAGCAACTCAAAGGCCGAAGCGTATACGAGGTGGACAAAATCCGTTCTCAGCGAGATGAAGACGCAGAAGCCCGAAAGAAGTTCCCTGGGTTGGCAGAGACTGCGCCCATCGTGCCCCGTGGGCAGACCGACTTGTTCACCGAAGAAGAAGCCCCGGTGCCGGACCGTGCACAAGAACCTGCACAGGGGGACATCCCTGAACCTACCCTCCGAGAGAAAGGCCCCAAGCAACTCACACTGCCGTTGCGGCGCAACCCAGAAGGACAGCCAACCACGTTTGGCCAGCCCGAACCAACTATCACCGCCGAAGAGATCATGCTCACGGCCATCCCATTGCAGGCCGGTCCGGCAGCATGGGTTATGAAAAACGTAGCGGGAACCACTCGGTCACAGCTTGCAGACCTTGTAAAGCGCCAACCTGACCTCATCCAAGGTCCTGGTAGTCGCGCTCGTTTATTGCGCACTTTGCTTGCAACTGATGTACCTGCTTTTGAGGAGGCCCCCCGTGTACGTACCCCAAATCGCCCGAAACCTGCAACTCAGCCAGTCGTTGAGCCCGGAACAAGTGAGCCAAGCGTGGGAGTTTCTGGTGAGCCTACCGCCGGATCACCCGCAAATCCACCTCGCGCTCCCCGACCCCCCAGAAAACCTGCGGCACCTGTCGGCGGCAGACTGGCTCCTACTGGACAACCTGTTAGCCCGAGAACTGAACCTCAAGGAACACAGCCCGGTGCACTGACTGAAACAGATGCAGAGGAAGCGGCGCGCAAAGCAGAGGCTGAGCGCATTCGCATTGCCATGGAGGAAGCCGGGAAGCCAAGTCGCCCAGCCCCACAAACAACCGCAGAGCCCCGCCGCACAGCGCCGCCTACCCGTGAACTGCCCGAGCGCCTGAGAGAGCCGATCGGCGCGTCTGAGTTTGGTATGGAGGAGGGGGAGACTGATATCACCCGTGGCCCGCAGGGCATGCTGTTCCCCATGACCAAGGCAGAAGAAGCTGCCTACGGCAGAAAGAAACAAGCCGAGCGGGATACTGAGATCACCGCCGAAGAAGAGACCACGCCCGCCCCAGAGAAGGACGAGCGGCAAGGCGAGTTGGACTTGCGTGAGCGCAAAGAAGCGCCTACACCGCCCAAAGAAGAACCAAAGCGCATCAGGACTGCGTTGTCTATGGTCAAAGACATTGACGGTAAAAACCTGATCGACGTTTCTGAGTGGGCAGCAGCTAATCTGCCCGATGCAGATCAACGAATCATTGCTCAGCGCGTCGCGGACACCTTGCAGGAATTGCAAAAGGTTGGAGTAAAGGTTGGCAACTTCACGGTTCGTCCCGCCGGTAACCCAATCCCCGGCACGTTTTCAAACGGGGCCAGAGGGCGCACGTCGATGCGCCAAGACAGAGGGAAGACTCTGGCGTCCGAAATAAAAATTGAAGTCAACCACCCGAATACTGACCCAGAAGGAAAATACAACGGCGTTACTCCAGAAGTCATCTTGCATGAGCTTGTGCACGCCGCCACAATGAGTTCATTGCGAGTTGGTAATTTACGTTCCGCCGCTAACACCGCTTTAGGCAAACATGTGTCCGATATGTACGACTTGGCCCAGGCCATATTCAATCATGTGGATGCCAAGCACGCGCGGGGCGAAACGTTGAATGCCACAGAGAAGTTACTGCGTACCCGCTACATGCGCGATGTTGACGAGGTGTTGGCGTGGGGCATGACCAACCGGGATATGCAGGACTACATGGAGACGGTGCCGTACAAAGGCTCCAACATGTGGGACAAGTTTGTCACCCTTATCCGTGACATTTTGGGGTTGTCTGCCAAGGCAGACACGGCGCTGTCCGAACTGCTACGCATTGGCGGGGCCCTCACTGGGTTAAAAGGTGCTGAGTTGGGCGAGGCCGCCAAAGCATCAGGTAAACAGTTCTCCCTGGCTCCCGGAACCGAAGCCTTGGTGGATGCCATGGGCCCGCTGGACGGACCGGAACGGTCTGGGCTGACCAACCTTATCAACGGGTTTAAACAGCAAGGTGTCGAGCCAAACCTGGGTACCAAATTCCGCACGCAGACAGCAGACATTGCTGCCACCATTGAGAGCCGCATCTCCCAGCGGTTCAACGGCGCAGTGCGCGACTCGCTTGGCAAACTCAACCCCATGGGGCTGTACCGGCAGGCACAGGACTACACCAAGATGCTGCTGTCCTACTTGCAGCGCGGCGGCTTTGTGAAAGACCCGATCACAGGTTTGTGGGTTGTGAGCGATGTATCCGGGGTACGCCCACCTGCGGATATCTACAAAATGATTGGTGACTGGGGCAAGCGCAACGGCTACTCGCAGGAGAAAGCCACGCAGTACGCCAGTCGCGTCCTGGAGGCAGTGCGTTTGGACCAACTGCTCAAAGCAGACCCAGACTTCCCCAGCCACATGGACCCGCAGACCAGGGCCGCGCTTGTGGCCGAGTACAACGCAGACCCAGCATTCAAGGCCATGAACAAACTCATGGACGAAGCGCGTATTGCCATGGTGGACAACTTGGTTGCCGTGGGACGGCTTTCCCCCGAAACAGGTGAGAAATGGAAGGACGTGGTTGGGTATGTGCCGTTCGACCGCATTGACGATTTTGCAGAGAAGTTCAGCAAGTCCAAGCGCACCACGGGGCGTTCTCCCCTAATGCTTACCAAAGACCCTGAGCTTCGCGGCTCCTTGTCTCGTCCGGTTGGCAACGTGTTCGACAACTACATGAACACCCTGGGTTGGATGGTCGGCCAAACGATCAACAACGATGCCCGCATCCAGACGTTGCGCACCCTGGAGGGCATGGGGCAAGCCAAGTTCCTGCATCGCAGCCCACAGGGCAAGGCAAACACTGCCAGCGCATACGTCGATGGGGAACTCAACTACTGGGAACTGCCAAGCAAGTACGACGTGCTGGCGTTCAAAGACCTCAACGCGCCCAAGGCGGCATGGTTGCAGAACCTGGGGGCCTTCTCCAATGTATTGCGTACCACCGTGACGGCAATGCCTCCGTTTGCGCTCAAGCAGTTGACAGACGATATTCAGCGTGCGATCGTTACCTCGGGGGTCAAGAGCCCGGGGGCGCTGCTGTACATGTCGCTGACCAACTTTCCCAAGCTGGCGTTTGCGGCAATACGCGGCATCAAGCACCCGATTGAAAAAGAACTGGGGGCCATGGGTATTGCAGGCGCTTACGACTTTGTGCAAGGTAAACCTGCCGCATCTTTGCTGACTGAGTTGGGCTACAAGCCACGCGGGTTTGTCAAAGAACTTTTGTCCAGGCTCAACGAGTTCACCCAAGCATCTGACTTGGCGGTGCGCAAGGCCATCTACGACCAGACCCTTAAAGAAGGCGGGGACACGCTGTTGGCGCAAACCCGGGCCCGTGAGTTCATCAACTTCCGCCGCCGTGGGGCCAGCGACTTCGTTGGGGCCATGGTCACCACCATCCCGTTCTTTAACGCCTACGTGCAGGGTATGGACGTGCTGTACCGCGCCGCATCAGGTGCAGACTCAAGTTCCTCAGTGGGTCGGGCCGAGGCCCGCAAACTGTTTTGGAACCGGGCGGCAGTGGTCACCGCACTCAGCGCCATGTATGCCCTGGGTAAAGACGAGGAGGACGAAGAATACGCCGAGGCCGACCTGCGTACCCGCGACAGCAACTGGTTTGTCGGAGGCCAGAAGATATCTGTGCCGGGCGAACTGGGCGCGATCTTCAAGGTCATACCTGAGCGTGTTGTGGAGTACTACAAGCGCCAGGGTACACCTGAGGAGCAGGAGGCCTTTGAAGCCATGCGGACTGGTATGACGTACATATTTGAGCAGTACGTTGGCCGGGTAACTCCTGTGCCGCAGGCAGTCAAACCCTTGTTGGAGGCATTCACCAACCACTCGTTCCTCACCGGGCGCGAACTGGAAGGTACCTACCAAAAGCAGATGCTGGCAAGCCAACGCCGATCTGCTGGCACAAGCGAGTTGGCCATCCAACTGGCTGAGTTTGCCAAGAACACTGTGGGGGCAGAAGTGTCCCCCATCATGCTGGACAACGCTTTGCGCGGGTACTTTGGCTCCACGGCGGCGCTGGTTACTGCAACAACCGACAGCTTGCTCAACCCGACCCGGGTGGACCGCCCCCTGCACAAGTGGGCCCTGCTCAGCAACTACATGATTGACCCCGTGGGCACACGGCGTATCACTGAGTTCTACGAGGAGCGTGAGCGCGTTGGGAAATTGCAGAATACCCTCAACAACTTGGCCAAGACCGACATGGCAGCGGCAGAGAAGTTTGCGGTTGAGCACGAGCAAGCCCTGGCACTCAACCCGTACATCAATGCCACCCTGGAGCAGCTTGAGAAAACGCGGGCCTACCGCAAGTTCCTCAACAGCCCTGATGGGGCCCAGGAGATGTCCAAGGAAGACCGGGCCCGGGAACTTGAGGAAGTCCGCAAGATCGAGGTGGACTTGACCCGCTGGTTGCGCGAAGCCAAGGCTGAGATTCGCAAGCAGTACCCTAAGTAACGCGCCAGACCCGCACCCCATACCGCCCGTATTCACAACGGGCGCGTAGCTCCACCTCATAGTCAAGTGCCCGCAGGGCGGGGCCCAGGGCAAGCTTTACCTGCCTGGGGGTTGCGGTGGTGGGCAAGAAGAACGATGCCCCCACATCCAGCTTGTCCCAGTACACAAAGTACTCGATGCCGTGGACGACTATGACACGCGGGTCAGACTGTGGGGTCAGCGAATGCGGTTTCATTTAATCCTATGGCCTCACCGTCAAAACAGTAACACCGCACGTTAAGCCCAGACAGCCCGCCGATCGCTCCTGCGCCGATGCGCTTGGTGGCAGCAAGGCCGTTGTTCTTGATGATTCCAGCCTTGGTCAGATTCCGCACGGCATCGCGCACGTCCACCTGACGCTTGGCAAAGAAGGACCGAAACTCCTGGGCGGTGATGAACAACTCTTTGGTGTCTGGCTCATACCGCTGGCGCAGTGGGCCCTTGGGGTTGGAGATCGGCGCGGGGGGCACGGCTCCCTTAACATGGCTGTTGATAACCAGGGTGTTGTTGACATTCTCGTTAATGAATGCAGATAGCGTCTCTTGGGCAACCAGCAAGGGACTGCCAATGCTGCTGATCTGAGCGTCCCGGTTGATGCCGACTACCTCCAGGGCGTATTTGTACACCCGCGAAATATCAATGCTGTGGAGCCCGCAGCGGTCGGCAATGATGGCACCCACAAACGCACACGCCAGAATGCACGAATAGAACCGGTCAGTTTGGTTCAGCACCAGCCGATCGTCAATCTTCTTTTGCATCTCCAATAACATGGTCTTGACTTCATCCATGTTGTTCAAAACGTACTGGATGAAGATGGGGCCCGCTATGCCATAGTGCTCACCCAGCGTGCTGAATACCTCATCAATCTCCGCTTTGGTTACGGTCTGCAACGTAGGTACGTCAATCTCCAAAGTGCGCTTGAGTTCGCCGTCCGATGTGCTTTTGTTTTGGCCAAGCCTGTCGATGAGGGACGCGTTGGCAGAAGTGATAGTGATGTTGCCCCACGATGTATTGTTGACCCGCATCTTGTTTGATGATGCCTCCATGCGGTGCCGGGCCCGGCCTGTGGTCACCCCGTATGCGGTATCCGATAACTCCTCATCGGTTGTGTTGGTGATCTCATCCATGGTGAAGGCAATGCTGTTGAGCATGCCGATGCGGTGCATCTTGGAAGCGTAGGTGTCGTCCTTTGTCATCAACAACTCAGTGGGGTTGCCGAAGATCGAATTGACCACCAACTGCGCCGTGGTTTTGCCTGAGCCGGATGCGTTGGACTTGAGGTGCACCAACGCGCCCTTGACTGCTGTGCCGCCAATGAACTTGAGCAGCGGCGAACCAAATCCAAAGAACAAAGCCAGTGCATGAGGCTCCAACCCGGGGCGGTTGTAGAAGTCCACAACTTTTTTCCACCCATCTAGGTTGCCGCGCGGTATGAACGCTGGGGCCAGTTGCCGGGTTCCGCTTGAGGGCGGGGCCAGCTTGTTGCCTGCGGCTGAGTACTCCACCTCCCCAACCACGAACCCCTGCATGTCTGGAGTCCAACCCATCTGGCTGCGGGTCTTGTTTGCTGAGAACTGCGCTTGCAGTTTGCGTATGCTTGTTGAGAAGTAAGCCATGATCGGGTCCAGTTGTTTTCCATATGCCATTACGCCATTCTTAATCACGGTGTCCCGCATCTTGTCTTTGGAAAACAAGTCGGCCACCGGGGCGTAGAACCGGCGGATACCATCGCGTTGCATGTGCAAGTCAATGCTGACCATTTCACCCAGGCCATCTCCAAACTCCTCGGAGTCAAAGAACCGCCCTGTTATATACAGGTCGCGGGAGTAAACTTCAATCTCAACCTCCTCACCGGATTCGGTTTTGACGCGCTTGAACACACCGCCCTTGGGCCCCCGGAAGAATGGGTAGGGGTATGGCGGTATCTCCACTGTGATGCGTGGGCCCTGGCCCTCGTCCGCATCCCCATACGAAGTCTCCACAACAAACGCCTGTGAGGCAGGGGGCGCACTGGGCACTGCAACCGTCACTGCGGCGGTCTCGGCGGGCATCTCCACGCGCTTGCCGACCAATATGGGGCTGGATATCCGCTGAGTACATCCGGCACACCCTGCCGAATAGTTGATGCGGTACCAATCGCAGGTGTATGGTCCCTTGGTCTCCGCCGCCTTGGCCTCGGTGGAGTGGGCGCTGTACCCTGGGTGGCCTTTGGATAACTTGTGGATAGCCTGTTGACCGTCCTCACACCGCACAGCGACCGACAGCGCGGCCCGCCATAGGGGTTCCTCAAGCGTTGCCACCTCGGTGATGGCCTTGGCCATCTGGGCGCACCCATTGCCTGACAAGCTGCGCTGGACAATCCTCAGGAAGTCACAGGTGGGGTAGTCCCCCACGGCCAGATTGCGGGTCGCCTCGTCCATGCCGAACTGCTTGGCGGCAGTCAGGTCAACCGGAGCGGGGGGCAGGCACTTCTCAATATCTTCAACAGCAACCGGCAGGCCAGCATTCACGATGCGCACCGGGCGCGGCGTAGCTTCCTTATAGTTGTTTGTCCCAGGCACTCGCAGGATGCGGGCGGCATCCGCAGTCACCGCTGGGTCGGCATGTAGGTTGTTCTCACGGCACAGGGTCTTGAGGCGCTTGGCCATGCCCAGCCATTTGTCAGCTTCCAGGTCTTCAAGCAAGGGCCAGTACACATGGACACCGCCGCCAGAAAACACAATCGTGGGCTCGGGCATACCCGTAGTCCGCACGAAGATACCCAGTTCGCTGCAAGCCTGGGCCGAGTCGTTGTACGGCTTGCCAGTGCCGCAATCCAAGTCGAGAAAAAAAGCACGTAGGTAGGCTGCGTTCTCTGCCTTGCGCCCCAACGCGGGGTCGGCAAAGCTTGCGAGTGCGTAGTAGGCATCAACGCCCCGGGCATCCAGCCCAACCGCAACCGCATCAATATCCGCAACAGTGTCGTGAAACGACTGCTTTACCAGCTTGCTTTTAATCCCAACCGCACAGTAGGTGCCCTGAGCGGGCAACACGGAGTCGAGAAAATTGTTCACATGTCCTCACGGCTCAACCACGCCGAAGCGCTTTGGCTTCGTAGCGTTTTGAAAGTTTCCTGATTGCCTCAATGTGTCGGGCCCGTGGGGTCGCTTTACCTGTGAACCAGTTATACACAGTTGCGCGGGTGACACCAAGCCGCAAGGCGATGGATGCGATCGGCAATTCCCGGTCGATACAAAGCCTTGCGAACTGGATGACGGGCAGAGTTTGATCTGCCCCCTCCACTTTACGGACAAAGAGGGTGGTGTACCCCCTTGTGACTTCAGTCATCCGTACCCCAGTCGGCAAGCACAGAGGCTACGTCTTTGGGGGGAGGTGGAGGCGCATCAGCGGCTTTCTTGCTGGCGCGTTTGACAGGCTCAGTCGTGGCGGCGGGGGCCTCGGCGGGCACAGGTGCTTGCTGGAACGCTTCGGGCAAAGCGGGCTGGGTACCCGTCTCTGCTCTTGACGGAACCATCTTGAACTCAGTGGCCATCTTGGCGTCATCGGTCAGGCTTTGGGCCTTGGCGATTTCCCACTCGTCTTGGGTCAGCGGGCGAACGGCGCGGAACTTCAACACAGGCACAGCCTCCGAAGTGTCAAAGCGGGCCTCAGTCACCAAGCCAGTGATTGGGATGCCATGTCCAGCCAGGAACTTGCCATAGGCTTGCAGGGGCATCTTCTCGCCATCGGCCTTACCGAAATAAGATTTGGCGGGCACCGACAGGCGGTACACGTTGCCGCTGATATCGTTCTCCACGGTCACAGCCAAACGCTTGCTGAATCGGCATGCGCGAGACTTGCCTTCGCCAGAGCCCTCAATGTTTTGGGAACAGGTAGCGCACGAAGAACTCTGCGGCTCGGGGACTTCGGCGTTGGGCACAACGCCTTCCGCTGACCAGCAGGCAGGCTTGATATCTTTGCCTTCCTCATATTTGCCTGCGTAGAAGGTGCGGGTGATGCCCTTGCCGCTGGCAACCACCACGAAGTTCATAGACCGGTCTTCGTTCTTGGCCACTTCCTCGCCGCCCACAACCATACGCCATACGCCTCCTTTGATGGAGATTTGTTTGCCGCCAGAGCTACCAGCAATGTCTTTGGTAGTCGCATCAGGGGCGTTGCGCAGATAGTCGGGGATGACGGAGCCAGATTTGAAGAGAGAGATGTTACTCATTTGATTTCCTTTGGTTGATTAACGTGCACGACGAACGGTGACCGAATACTTTGAATCCACATTCATGCCGGTTGGCAGTTTGTCAGGGTTGGCTTGCAAAAATTCTTTGAAGTTACCCTGGTGAATGCGGCGCTCAAGCAACTCGGGCGCACTGTGCTCTTTGATAAGCCGATAAACGCTGTCCCAATCGGACGGCCAATACCGGGTTTTGACAGATCGCCGAAACGACCCATACTGTGTGGAGCCACCGTCTTGACCGGTGGTCTTGCAAATTTCCAATAGTTCTGCCTCTATGAGTTCAAGCTGCGCTTCAAGTGCGGCAACTTCCTCTTCCATTTGTTTTTGTTTGATGTCTTTGGCATCGCGTATTTTTATATACACCTTTACCAGTTGGTTTGCGTCCATGCGATTTCCTTTGATTTGCGTTGATGAAATAAATTATACAGTGTCAAATTACGCTGTCAAGCGATTTCTTGTTTGTATAACTCAACAAGGTCCAAGTGCATGTCAATCTTGCTCTGGAGCATGATGTACATCCTGCGCTCAACCGGACTCCCTTGCAGGTGAGTGACGGTTACCTTGTTGGTTTGGCCCGCCCGGTGTGCCCGGGAGTTGGCTTGCATGTAGATTTCTGTTGATGCTACAGGACCCCACCAGACAACTTGGTCTGCGCGGGTTAGGGTAATCCCGTGGGCTGTCGCTTGGGGTATCAGGAGTAACACCCGGGGGTCGTCTTCGGTCTGGAACCTTTTGATTATTTCGCCGCGCTTGGATGCCGCTATGTCGCCGTGTATGGACTCAGTTGTGATGGACCGCTTGGCAAGTTCGTCCTCCAGCATGTTGAGCGAGTGCCGGAACGGTATGAAGACAATTACCTTGTTGGAGGTCTCGTCAATCACATCCAGCAGTGCGCTGAGCCTGTTGCTCACATCGAACTCAACCACGTCTCTATTGTCCGTATAGGCCGCGCCTTGGGAGATTTGCAGTAACTTGTTGAGCAACGCCGCCGCATTGGGTGCGGTGATCTCTTCGCCTGCGGCAACCATCATCATTTGCTTGCGGATGGCATCGTAGTACTTCTGCTGTTGTGCGGTGAGCGGCACCTCCCTGGTGGTGAACAGCATGTCGGGTAAGTCCAGGCACTCTTCTTTGGTGAAACGTATCGCTGGCTGCAATACCTTGTGCACTGTGTCGCGGGCATCGTGCTTGGGGGCCCACTTGTACTGCGTGATCTTGTTCATCACCTTGTCGCGGAATGAGCCAAAGAACAGTGGCACTGAACTGGGGTTGACCAGCTTGGCCAGACCATACGCATCCACGGGGGACTGCGCTGCAGGGGTACCCGTCATCAGCCACAGCCGCGTGTTTGCTTTGACAAGGCTTGCAAGCATCTTCCAGCGGTCGGTCTGCACACTTTTGATGGCGTTGGCCTCGTCCACAATAATTAAGTCAAAGCCGCCGTTCCTAAGTTCTTCTGCAACAACCTTCACGCCATCAAAGTTGATGATTACAAACTCGTAGTCGCCGTTCACAATCGCCTGCCGTTGCTTCTTGGAGCCCTGGGCAATCGCCACTGTGCGGTGCATCACCGTGCGAAATAAGTCAGCCCGCCATGCGGTCTCCATGATCGACACCGGGCACACCACCAACACTCGGTTGACCCTACCCTGGCTTATCAGATAGTCCGCTGCCCATGCAGCCGCACTGGTCTTTCCTGTGCCTGCCTCGTTGAACACAAAGCACCTTGGATGCAGGGTGAGAAAGTCGGCAGTCGTTCGTTGGTGCTCGAACGGCACATACACCCCAGGCCACTTGTACCGCCCGAGGATGGGGCTTGGTGCGTCTTTGATGCCCAGGTTGCGTAGCAGTTGTACCTCGTCAAAGTCCCAGTTGACGAGTACCTGGGATTCCCCATCTTGCTCGGACATGACCTTGCTTTTGGGGATGAGTGCCGTTATTTGAGCGGCATTGCGCGTGTTAAACAGTAGCGCCCTGTCTTGGATGATTTGCATAGCGTTGATTGATGTGACAAAAAGAGCCGGGTAGAGTGAACTACCCGGCAAACTAGAGGAGAACGATAGCCCAACGATTGCTCGTCAGGCCCCGAAATGGTAGCTTACTTCTTCCTTTCGCGTTTAGAAGTTTCAGACTTCAGACCGTTGGTCTTGGTCCTGGCAAAACTACGATTTGCCGTTTTTGGTGTAGCCTTTAGGTTACTCAGCGCAACCGGGTTGCCGCCCTTGGACAAGGCGCGTTTGTGGTCTACATCCACGTTGCCCGGCAGGTCGCCATTGGCCTTCTCAAAGACCCGGCGGGCCTTGTTTCGATTGCTGCGATTTTTGATCTGTTCGGGAGTACCCTGATACTTTTTGTACTCCGCCGCGTAGTCTCTAGCCATATGGCCTCCTAGTTATAAGCACAAGTCTTCACAGGGCAGAACTTGCATAAGCCGCTGGTGCTGGGATTCCATACCCCATTCTCCAGTGCTTGCTCAATACGTCCGGCCCGGCCTGCCCACTTCGACCAGATTTCGGACAGCGCATCGCGCTTGAACTCAGACTTGATTACATCGTTTGCCACGACAAAAAGCAAGGCCCCCTTGACGGTGTTGACCTCGGGGTGGTGCGCCATAATCATTGCGGACATGAGTTCAAGCTGGCCTGAGTCGGCATACCGGCTTGACTTCCCGGTCTTGTAGTCGGCCACTCGGGCAACGCCTCGCTCTCGGTTGATGGCAAGGTAGTCAGGGATGCCCCGGAACCATACATCTTTGTCAAAAAAGCCACACGGGCTAAAGTCAACTCGGATACCCAGTTTTTCTTCGCATCGAATGTCCCCGCCGAGGTTAGCAAGGGGCTCGATGAAGTGCTTGAACTGTTCAAACTGTGGGGGTAGTGGGGTCTTGTCTTTGATGTAGTCTTCAAATGCTTTGTGCACCGCTGTGCCATACAACGTGGCATCGGTGTTCTCCTGTTTAAAATTTTTAAGTATGCGGACTTCATGGTATTTTCGTGCGCAGTTTTCAAAGTCTTTGATTGCTGAATAGGAGTGTGCAAGAGCCATGGGAGTTAACCGATTTGTAGATTTTGAGCCCCATAGTGTACGTCGTATCTGCACAATCTATCATCAACTTGCATGACCAGCAGCCACCCAAGAGCGGTGGAGGTTATGCCGTGCTCCTCGGCTAATTGTGTGAACGATGCTCCGCACCGCCACATGGTATACAGCGCATCAAACGTCTCTTTGGTTATGGGCACAGACACGGAGGCGCGCTCAAAAATCTCCGGCACCGCATACACAAGCCCGGTGTCAGAATCCTCAATAAAACGGCGACCGACAGGGCCGTTAAGGTACCACAGATTAGCAGTCTCCATAGCTTGCTCCCATGCCAGACTCGCAGGCCAACGGTAAACCCTGCGCCCAGGTCGGACGCCAGGACATGCACTCCTCGACAAACCTCCGGGCTTCCTTGGCCTCGTCAACAGGTGCGATACAGGCAATGGCATCGTGTACCGTCAACACCACCTTGTACCGACTGCTGATCTTCAACATTTGTTCGCCCACAATGCACCGAGCCACAGCTTGGCAAAAGTTCTCCACGGTCAACCCGCCGTACACCTTGGTCGTCATGCCCTTGGATTGGTACGTCCACTGCGGCTTGCCGTCAGCCCACACCCGCTCCAGCCCAGGGTACTGAATGTGCAACCCGCTTGGTAGGGTAATCCCTTGGGGCGTGGCGTGGATAAGGCCCGGCACGTCAATCTGGGTCGTGGCTCCATTGATAATCGCAACCAGCGCGTCATCCGCCCGCCGCCACAACTCGGGTATCCGGTAGTACGTGCTCCGGTACGTGTTAATGATGCGTTGGGCCTCGTCCACGGACACATCCACCCCTGCCACAGTCTTGAGAAACATCTTTAGCTTAGCGTGGCCTACCCCATACCCGGCACCCAGGATGACGGTCTTGCCCACCTGCCGCTGGCTTTTTGCCCCGGTGGTAACTTGATCTACGGGGATGCCATAAATCTTCGCCGCCATAATGGAGTACACGTCTTCCTTGTTGTCAAACGCCGTCACCAAGTCCTCCTGCCCAGCCAGCCAAGCCAGCGTCCGCGCTTCGATCTGCGAGGAGTCGCAGTCAATCACAACGTACCCCTTGGGTGCCAGGATGGCGCGTTTGATCTCGTTGGCGTCCACGCCACGGCTTGGCAGGTTCTGGAGGTTGATCTTGTCCTGGCCCGACCAGCGCCCTGAGTGCGCCCCGTAGTACCGCAGGGGTACCGGAAACGCCCCGCGACTTGCCATGGATATGAACCGCTCGGTGCGGGTCTCCTCCAGGGTGGTCTTGTTGCCCACACGCGCCGCCACCAGTGCCTGCACCCGCATGTCCGGGTGCTCCTCCAGTTCTTTCATGGCCTCGTCCGTCTTGGCAAACGCATAGGCCATCCGGCCCGTGGTCGGGCTTATTTTGAGCGGGGGCTCCACGTCAAGCAAGCGCAAGGCTTCGGCAAACTTCTCGTTGGACATGAGCAGCTTCTTGATACCTGCGGTGCCCTCGGAGAAAATCATATGCACAAAGTCAGGCTGCATGTCGGCCAGCATCTGGTCGCGTACCTTGTCCAGCAGATCTTGCTTGCGCTCCTTCACATCCTCCAGATGCTTGACCAGCCGCGCTTTGTCCAACTCCAGCACGGGCTCAATGAACATGCGCAGGGTCAAGTCAATCAGCTTGATCTCCAGCTTGGGGAAACTCGGCGCGTAGATGTTGAACAACTGGTATGCAAGGTTGGTGTCATGGGCGCAGTACACCCCGTAACTCACCAACTCCTCAGGGGAGAAGTCCGCGTACCGCTTGCCCTTGGCGCGGTGCACCTCGTCCCCCTTGGCCTCAAGACCAGCGCGTTCGGCTTGCGCCGCCAGGGAGTGTGACTTCTCGTGCGGGAACAGTGCCCTCGACATGCTCAGGGTGTCCAGCCACATCTTCGGCTTCACCCCATACCGCCAGTTGAGGATGGCCCCATCAAACGCCATGTTCTGAGCCAGCACTGCCGCATTGCTCCAGTCGATCTGGGCCACGGCATCCTTTACCTGGGGCTGGGGGTACCACCGCACCTGCCCATCGCCTTGCTTGATGCTCAGGCCGATCGTCTCAAACTGCGGGGAGCGAATGTACTCCTCGGTGGTCAGCTTGGACAGGCTGAACTCCTGGTCGTAGTAGGACTCAAAGTCCAACGTAATAAGGTTCATGGGTTGGGGGGCTTCTTTAATTGTTTGCGTTCGCGGTCGCGCTCTCGCCGTTGGATGATTTTGCGCTCGGCATCACTCATCTTGCGCTTCGACTGCAAAAGCGTGGTAATTGGATTGGGCGTATTTGATGTCATTGAGAGATGCCTCCAGGTAAGCCAGATTATCTTCGTTGATGACCAGCGCCAGCCCACCGGCCTTGGCAATGTCGCGCAGGTTTTTGATCTGCAAGGCAGTGGGCACCCCGCGTCCAGCCTTGCACTCTATGCCGATGAAGAACCCACTGAGGCAGGCCAATATATCTGGGGTTCCGTTGTTGGCATACTGCCCACCGATGTAGTTCACCGCGTAGGCACCATAGGACTTGAGTGTGGCGTGTACCTTCTTCTTGACTTTGGACTCAGGTGTTGCGGCCATTTTGTATCTCCTTTAACTTCATCATGTAGTGTCGCGCTTTCCCCAAGTCATCGCTACCATCTTTGCGCCCGGCCCGCAGGCTGTACTTGATGATGTTGCCCTTGAGGTAGCCCACAAACTCTGCGTGTGTCAACACCATCTCCATCAGTTCCCACGGCTGGATGGCCATGTTCTTGTAATGGTCGCCGCTGACTTGCATGTCGTCTGCTCTGGTGACATTAACGTGTTTGTCCATTTTGCTTTCTCCGCTTTTTAAAAAAGTATTTGATTACCTGTAGGCTAACACCGAACCGCTCGGCAATCTTTTGCATTGACTCGCCTTGCTCATGCAGTACGAGTGCTCGGCGTTCATCGATCAGTGTGGGCTTGCGCCCACTGCCCGGTCGTGCTCCACCTTTCAAATCACACCTCGCATCTCCCAGCCCGCCAGAAAATAATTCCACCTGTTTTGCATAGCGGGGTTGGTGTACTTGTCGCCTGTCATGTGCAAATCAGCATGTGTATATCCCTTTGAGGACATCAATGCTTGAAACACTTGTCTTGCTTTCATGCGTTCTCCTTTGCGCTACGCGCATCAACGCAGGGTTTACATACATATTTTTTAAACCCTGGCTTTAGGTTGAGTACGCATCCTTGTTGTGGGCGGGATTCTTTCTGGCACACCCAACACAGTTGCCCGCGTTCGTGCATCCACGTATTGTGTTCGCGTGTCATCTTTGCAACATCACCAGCCTGCGCCAGCATGTTGAAGGCGGTATTGCCCTTGCCTCTATGGCTGTCCCATTTACTCATTTGTTTTGCTCCCGTAAGGTTGCGCCAGTACGGCGGCGTATTTGTTTTCCAAATCAACAATGCAGTCCTGCAACATATCAAGCTGAACAATCTTGTCCACTTCGTCAAACGTCTTTGTGTATTTAACAGAGCCTTCACCTTTGGTGAAACTCCAATGCAGTTCAATTAGTTTCATGTCCACCCCAATCCTTTGCAAGCGGCAACAATTAAAATAATTGTGCCGACAATCATTCCAAACCGTTCATCGAGGTGTGGGGCTATCCAAATTGTGCCAACCACCACCAGCATTTGTGTTTCAGTCATCGCTTCATCCCCCGAATGTACTGAGCAAAGTTTTTGGCCTCTGCCTCCAACTCCGTAGCTATCTCTTCCAAAATGTCATTGCGCTTGCGGTTGTTTGCGTCATCAATGTTGGCAAAATCCTGTTCGATCTGCCGCTTGCGCCAGCCGCTGGTGTGTTCCCATTGGCCCTGCTTCAAGGCCAACTGCTCAAATGCTTCGTCCTCTGCGTCTTTCATGTTCTCTCCTAAATTTCGTGCGATACGCATTGGTGTACCGTCATCAGCTTTGCGAGTTCATACATCCACACGGCGTGTTGGTTGGTCACGTTTGATGAAAGCGTTTTGAGTTCGCCGTCTTCGTAGAACAACACGACACACGCCTCCTTCGGCTCAATGCGCTCTCTTGCATGAGTGAGCATGGCTGTGACGTCCCAATCTTTGAGGTGATGTACTTTCATGCTCTCTCCTTCATCCGTTGAATCCGGGCCAATCGTTTATCGTGCGCTGTTATGTACACAACGGCCTCCATAACTGAATACACCCCATCCCAGTACGTCCCCTTTACTATTGCTGGTGCATCCATAACGCCGTTGTCAGCATCTTGTCGTGCCTTGGCTTCGATGGTTCGCATACGCGCATCCCCCACAACTTCTTTGCAGGTGTCAATATCAAAGCTTCGCGGGGTCATGCCGCCTCCTCAATGGCGGCTACCAAAATGTCAAACCATTCATGCGTGGTCTTGCCTTTGCCCATCCCCTCAAGCGGCTTGATCGCGGGGCGTATCTCTTTGATGAGTTGCAGAAACGCATCCTTGGTGTAAATAGGCACAAGGTCGTAATCATCTGGGTTTTGAAACTGATGTTCCCCATAGATAAATACCCCTCCCCCCTCCTTGCGGACATATCCGTATGGCTTCATCTGTCCCCCCTTTCGTTCTCGTCCATCCAGAACCACAGGTGCATCAGCCCAATCAGCACAAAGCCGCAGACAATGAACCCTATGCCGCCCAACAGAATCGTTACAACGATAGTCTCCATCATTCCTCCCCGCACTCGTTGAGCGCTGTGTTGGTTAAGTCCCTGACCAGCGCCAGCACCATCAATGGGTCGGCATCATGCTTGAAGTAGCTACGCACCGTCATTTGAATGTCAGTCAATGCGTGTATGGCTTTGGTGCCGTTGAGGGCATGCCGCAACTTGTCCTGATCTTCCGGGTATGTGAATTCCAATATGGCTTTCATGTCAACCACCAAAGATCTTTTTGAGTTCATCGTACAAAGCCCGAGCCTGGGTGATGGACATGGTGGACAGCATCACGCCCACATCTGTTGCGGGCTTGATCTCAGGTGCCGCTGGCTTGGGTGCCTTGACCGCCTTGACCGCCTTGACTTTTGCAGATTTGGCCGCTTTGCGTTTTGCGGAATTCTTGATCGGGACATATTCGTCCACTAGCGCATATAGCTTTCGCTCGGCATCCCGGCGTATCTGCCCATGCGCCAGCAACTGTGTCATCACAGACGAGGTGGAACCCTGTTTAAACCCCTGCGCCACGAGAGCGCGGCTTACCTCTCCGCCAGTAATCCCTGGGTTCAGCTTGATGTAGTTAAAAGTGGTGCGCGTAACGTTGTTGGTCGGCACAAATTTAATGAGGTGGGTGCGTTTGTCTGGTTGAGTTGTGTTCACGGGTTTGATCTCTGGTTGATTCCAACTATTTAAAACGTTTGCGAGTGCTGTTTGCATATCAGGCATGTTGTGCTCCGTCTAATATTAGATGGGGGTTAGAACAAGCGCATCTGCGCGGGGTTGTTGTCGTCCTTGGGCAGTCGCTTGCCAAGCGCATGCTCAAGTTCCTCGATGTCTCTCAAGCGCATCTCAAGACGTTCAGCAAGGACTTTGGTAAGCCCCGTCATGCCGTCAACATGGCGTAAAAGTTCTTGGTCGGTCAGGTTGTCGTATGTCATGTCATTCCAGTTCAATAAACTCGGTGAGTGCGCCGGATGCAGTGGTGCGAAACCAGCAAATAAAATCTGGCGGAGGTTCCTTAACCCGCTTCGCCGACCCGTTGATCTTTGCCACAGCGAGGATTGGCTCAAGCCACGCTGGGCGCTCGTGATAGTGGCCTCTGGTCGTAGTCTCCCGACCGTCATGCCAACACTTGAGGAGAAACCCCCCATCGCGTTCTTCGTATCTGTACTCTCGTTCTTCATCTTTCATCGTGTCCTTTCTTTTGGGTCTGCTGTACATCCAGTTGTCGAGTTGCCTTTGTGCATCAAGCATCCCCCAACCCGTGACTCGAATCGTCATCGTTTTTGCCATCGTCTACTCCCCAATCAAATGCGCCCAGGATTTCATCGACCTTCTGCTTGACCAAGATGCGGGTGCCATCTTCTTCACGCAACTCTTGAGGCGTTACCCCGGACAATACCTCCTCTAACTTACGCCTAGCTTTCTCCAGCGCAGGGTCTTTGGTTATGTTCATCTGGGTCAACAACTCGCACAACTCAACCGCACCAGTCACCATGGTGTCGTGGAACTTGCGCTTCTTGCCGTCCTCCTCAACCACCAAGCGGTCACTCAGGCGGTGCAACGCATCGTGCAGTCGGCTCCATGAATCTTGGGCGGCGGCTTGCAACTGCACCTCTAAGCGCTTCTCGTACTGCCGTATGAGGTCACGCTGCACCTCGCTCTCAACATCTAAGCGAAAGTCACCAGAGGTAGGCAGTGGTGTGTATGACACCTCCATGCGGAACTTGCGGGCAACCTGCGCACGGCTTGGGTACTCTGAGCGATTGAACAGTGAGCCCAACTGGAACGCGGCGGCGGCAACCAGCAGGTCGTACTTGTTGAGGAACACATCCACCAAGCGATCAAACTCCACACGATAGCGGTCGATCGTCTTGCTGTAGTCCTGCAACAGTGCGGTGGGCAACAGCCGCGCACCATAGTCATTCCAAGGTTGGGTCAAGCGGTAGTGCTCAGTGCGGGCCCGTGCTTGGAACTTGGTGATCTCGTCCAACTCTTTGCACTCGGCAAACAGGTTCTTGTACACAGAGGCGGCGCGTTTAGACCCCGACCCCTTGGAGGTGGTCACCTCGTCTTGTGTGCGCTTGTCCTGCTTCTTGCCCGAGTAGATCGAGATTTGCAGGTCAACCAACATTGCGGCGCGTGCTACGCCAGCCATTACGTTATCAGTCATTTTTAGCTCCTTGTGCAGTGATAAATTTAATTGCGCCGTAGGTGGTCTCGTCCAACACAGTTGCGCGGATGGCAGTAGCGGACAAGGTGCCGATGTTGTGGATGTAACTCATGTCATATCCGTGGGTTCCGTTGCCTTTGTCTACCCTGTGGTCAACCAGCACCTCGGCCCCCGAGAGTGCCTTCATAAACACAGTCAACTGCGCCTCGTTCAAGATGACCTGATGGTCTTCAAACTTAATTACAAACTTCATCGTCGTTCTCCAGGTTAAAAGTTACTTCGTTTGCTTCGCATGACTCAAGGAATGATTCCTCACTCGTCAAGTGCTCGTACTCGTCTTGCAGTTGCTTGAACAACTCGTTGTTCTTTGATTCAATAAACCATCTAATATTAGATTCCAGGTTCGATGCGTCATCTTGCTGTACAACCAACTCACGCCATGCGTCCTCGTCAAGATGTTGGAATATCCCAGCCGGTTGGGTGTCAATAAAATTCACCTCGAAATTGAAGTGCGTATTGCCCCTGTAACTCGTACTCACAAACAACGCCGACCTATCTTGTTCAGCGGCCAAGTACAGCGCAGGGAATGCCTCGGCATAGGTCTGCCCAGCGTCATAGGTTTCAGCCGCCATCCACTTGTGGACAACGACCTTGCCGTCAAAGCTGGCGTAGCTACCCTGCGAATAGAAACCGCTGAACGATATCTTGTCTACCTGTATGCCGCGTGCCGCCATCTCATCGGTGAAGTTTTGCTCTACGGTGTCATACCATTCATCCCATAGGCAATGCTCTTGCCACCTGTATAACTCTCGCTCGAACCGCTTGGGGTCGCGCTCTTTCAGTTGTTGTGCAGTTAATTCCATGATGTGCCTTTCATATATCAATCCGAATTTTTGTTTCCACTTGAACCAACCCAAGGGCTCTGGAGGACTCGTGTGTCTCTATGTCATCGCGGTTCTCTCCGACACGAGTAAACTCATACTCAAACCCACAGCGCTCAATTTCTTTTAGAAACTTCTCAAACGCCTTTATGTCTCGGTCGTTGTCGTACCACTTGATGGACTCAACGTTGAATGCGAGCACCCCATCTTTGTCATACCATTTGAAATGCCTACCCCACATCTCTGTGATGTCTTTGAATGTCGTGTTCATCAAAGTTTTGAGTAGGGGGTATCTTTTTTTGTCAATGGCAAACACCGTTTGCCCAGCGAATGGTTCGTGTATCGCATAGACAATTGCCACTACATCTGATCTGTATCCCATGTCAATCTCCTGGAGGTGTGTGCGTCATGTGAAGCATGCTCGTCATAAACGATGGCGGAAACACATTCTCATCAATGTATATCTTTTCGGATGACGGGTCGCGGTTCACGTTGCCGATACGCACGAACCAGCCGCCATCTTTAGCGCGTTTGGCATACGCCACAAGTATTGGTGCCAGTCTCAATTCTCGGCGCTGGTACACCTCCCAGCATGGTTCGATGCCGTTTGTGCCCATTGCAAACCGCCAAAATAAAGTACCGCTAGTACTCATGGTGTTCTCCTCAATTTCCTGCGCTTACGAGCAGGGTTAAAAATGATAGTGCTTCGTCTTTTGAATCAAAGTCCGCACGTAGTCCTTGGGCGGTACGCGCCACCCATTTGCCATCAATGCACAGCACCCATCCTGCGGGCAACTTCTCGATGACAGCCTTGACCTCAGATGTATAGGCGTAGTCGATGTGCTCTTTCGACTCGTGGTCGTAGGTACTCACCCAATGCACGGGGGTCATTGCGCCGCGTCCTCTCTGCCGTTCATCATCACCAGCACAGTGGATATTGCATCGACCAGCGGCTCGTCATCCT
>Ga0315905_10000986_pt1 | contig 31056 bp, 32 predicted proteins | sample LakEriMetagenome_5_FD_203522 | JGI IMG/M metagenome (GOLD analysis project Ga0315905, IMG submission 203522) | Freshwater fungal communities from buoy surface, Lake Erie, Ohio, United States - Buoy 4 MA121 | ecosystem: Environmental > Aquatic > Freshwater > Lake | place: USA: Lake Erie, Ohio... | reverse complement strand
GCGGCCCCAGGCGAAGCCCAGCATCACCAGGGCATTGCTCAGGGTGAGGAAGGCCTCGGCGCCTCCGTGCAGGGGGTCCACGTCGGCGAGTTGCCGGCCGAATTTCAGCTGGGCCACCACCGCTGCCACGATCGTGACGGCCACGAACAGCAGGGTGAGCTGGAAGCCCAGCAGCGCCAGTCGCGGAAAGGCCCTCACGCGGGAGGCCCACCAGAGGAAGGCGAGGTAGGGCAGCAGGGAGAGCACGAACAGTGGCGCCGGGTCGATGCCGGCCAGGGCTTCAAGGGGAACGGAAGAGCCGCTCATGGTTCCGGCGCCGCCGCGGGGGCCGTGGGACTGGCTGGATTGAGTCCATCGAGGCGCCGCTGCTGACGCAGCAGATTCCAGCCGGCCAGCGCCAGGGTGCCGTTGCCCACGGTGGTCAGGCCCGCCTGAAATACCACCAGCCCGCGCAGTTGCTCCGGATTGTCGAACAGGTGCCAGGTGCAGGCCGCCATGGCACTGCCCAGGGCCGGCAGCATCGCCAGGGCCAGCCAGCGCCAACCTCCTTCGCGTCGTCGCAATCCGTAGGCCTGAACCGCCGCGATCGCCACCAGCCACTCAAGTACCGAGGTGACGTGGATCCACCAGGTGCCCAGGGAGAGGGCATGCATGGAGCTGGCTCCAGAATGGTTGCAATGTAGGGAGCGTCTGCCGAGCGCGGTTGACGGTGGGGCTGGTTCAGGTTCTGTCGGGTCCGCCCCGCTCCAACAGCGGCAGCGGCGTGGCATCCTCAAAACCCTGGCCATAGGCCGTGGTTGCCAGCTGGCCGGCCCACAGCGGCGGCAGCTGAGTCAGCAGCGGTTCCACGGTGGGAATGTGACCGCAGACCACCGGATCGAAGCTGCCAGCATCGAACGGCAGGTTGGCAAGGCTGGCTGTCTAGTAGGACTCGGGATGGGCCAGTCGATCGGCCAGAAAGTCCTCCAGGGCTATGAGCTTGCTGCGGCGATAGGCCGCCAGATCGCAGTCGGTTCTGAGGGCGTCGCTCTGGCCAACGCGCTCCAGGGAGAGATCGAGATCCTCCAGGCAGCGCTGCTCGTTTTCAGGGCTGGGGAGAGGGCATAGAGCGGATCCACCGCCACAGCCTCCACGCCATGCCGGCGCGCTGTGGCGGCCAGGGAACCCGGACCACCGGGACAATCCAGGATTCGGGCTCCCCTTCAGTCGGTCAGATCCAGATCGAAGAAATGGAGGGCATCGCTGCCGGTCCTGCCGAAGAACACCACTCTCGGAAGTTCCATGGCCATGGCGGTAGCGGCGGACAGCGCGCCTATTTTCAGTCCACAGGCGCAGGCGGGGCTGGTGGTGGTCGGCGGCGATCAGGAGCTCGGCGGGCCCATGGAACTCCCCACTGACCCATCACACGCTGATCAAGGCGTGGATGGCGGCGGGAAGGTTCTGCTCTGCGGCTATTACGGCGAGCACAACCTCGGCGACGATGCGTTGCTGGAGGTGCTGCTCAGCCAGCTGCCGCAGGGTTGGGAGCCCCTGGTCACCGCTCACGATCAGCCGATGGTGCAGCGCCGCTTCGGGGTTGCCACCACCGATCGGCGCAGCCTCGCGGGGGTGCTGCGGGCCCTGGCTGGTTGCGATGCGCTGGTGCTCGGCGGTGGCAGCCTGCTGCAGGATTCCACCAGCTTCAAGAGCCTGCTGTATTACGCCGCCCTGATCGGTGCCGCCCGGCTCCAGGGCAAGCGGGTCGGCCTGTGGGGGCAGGGCCTGGGGCCGCTGCATCGACGCCGCAGCCGCCTGCTGGTGCGGGGCCTGTTGCCGCTGGCCAATGCGATCAGCTGGCGGGATCCGGCCTCGGCCAGCCTCGCGGCCGATTGGGGCATCGAGGCTCCGGTGGGCAGCGACCCGGTCTGGGGCCTGGCGCCGCGAGCCTGGCAGGGGAGGGGCGGGCCGATCGTGCTCTGCTGGCGGCCTGTGGCTCAGTTGCAGGGTACGGCCTGGGCTCCCTATCTCAAGGCCCTCGATCAGTTGGCGGCGAGCGCGGACCGGGCGGTGCTCTGGTTGCCCTTTCACCAGGACCAGGATCAGGGGCTGCTGGAGGCCCTGAACGCCGAGGGACTGGTGCCCACGCGCCTGATGGAGCGAAGCCGGGAGCTGGCGGTGGACGACCCTGACGCCGCCCTTGAGCAGTTCGCCGGAGCTTCCCTGGTGCTGGCGATGCGCCTCCATGGCTTGATCCTGGCGGCGCTCGCCGGTGCCCCCTGCGCCGCCCTCAGCTACGACCCGAAGGTTGCCGCCGCCGCCAAAGCCATCGGCTGCCCCCTCCAGGTGCTGGGCGAAGGCGCGAATCCCAGCCTCCCAGCGCTCTGGCAGTCGTCGCTCGATCGTCCACCGCTCAGCGAGCGGGTGGCATGGCTCCGGCGGGAGGCCCTGACCCACCAGCACCTGCTGCGCAGGCTCCTGAGCCCTGAGGGGTGAGCGCTGCTCATGGACGGCTTCAGCGATTCAGCACGGCGGAGTCGATGCGTTGGCCCCGGTCATCCCAGCCGGTCACCTGGAGGGTTGTGGCGGTGGCGCTGAGTTCCGCGAAGCTGTGGCGGCTGAGGGCCCGGGCGCTGTGGTCGGCGGGCACCACGGCCCGAAGCGCAGCTCCAGCACCGCCCACCTGCAGATAGGTGGTCCCGTCGATCACGCGACTGCGTTCGTAGTGGTGTTCGTGACCGTTGATGTATAGCTGCACCCCGTGCTGGCGGAACAGCGGGGTGAGTCGGGCGATGGCGGCTGGATCATTGCCATAGAAGCCACTGCTGTAGATGGGATGGTGACCCACCACCACCTTCCAGGGGGCGCTGCTGGCCGCCAGGACCCGCCGCAGCCAGGGCAGCTGGTGCTGCCAGCGGGCATTCATGTTGGTGTCGAGCATGAAGAACTCCACCGGGCCCCGCCGCAGGGTGTACCAGCGGCCTTTCATGCCGAAGGGGCGATAGGCAATCTGGGGATCGCCATTGCCCGTGCGGATGTCGTGGTTGCCGAGCACGGCATGGAACGGCACCTTCGCGTCCAGCAAGGCCCGGTAGGGACGCAGGAAGGTGGCCTCAATCCGATTCAGATGTCCATCGGGGTAGATGTTGTCGCCGGCCATCAGCACCAGATCCACGGGCCTGCGCAGCTGCACCTTGACCATCTGATCAGCAACGGCCCTCTGGTTGGCGTCGCCACTGCCGCTGTCGGCGATGGCCAGCCAGCGCAGGGACGCTTGGACCGGGGGGGGCGGCAGGGCGGGGCCGGCCAGACCAGCCCCAGCGCGGTCGACCAACGCAACCAGGATCAGGAGAGCCGCGACGATGAGCGGGCGGCGGGCCAGGCTGGGGGAGCGCTGAGGCTTCGGCTCGGGCAGGCCAGGGGCCGGGAAACGCGGTCGCGTCGGCAAGGGTGCACGCATATCAGGAGGCGCCTGCGCTTTGCAAGTTGCTAAGAGCGGCCAGCACCTCCTGGCTGTGCTGGGCGGGATGCACGCCAGTCCAGATCTGCCGCAGGGTTCCCTGCGGATCGATCAGGAAGGTGTGACGAAGTGAGTAGGGAGCCATCCACGATCCGTAACGGCGGCTCACTTCACCGGCTTGATCGGAGAGGAGCGGATAGGCCAGGCCTTCGCTGCCGCAGAAGGAGGCGTGGCTTTCGGCATCATCGGCGCTGACACCCACCACCGAGGCCCCCTTGGCTTGGAAGGCGCCTAGGTCCTTCTGGAAGCCTCGGGCTTCGAGGGTGCAGCCGCTGGTGAAATCGCGGGGATAGAAATACAGCACCAGCCAGCGGCCCTGGAAGGCGGCCAGGTTCAGGCGGCTGTCGATCGGTTTGCCCTGTTGATCGGGGGTCACACCGGCGAGATCAAAGTTGGGGGCGGCTTCGTTCAGCGCGGGCAGCACACCCCCGAGCGCCAGAGCGGAAGGAGCCCGGCCCAACAGGGTCGCCGGCAGCAACAAGAGACCCTGGAGCAGGGATCGGCGGACCAGGGTGGAGGCCATAAAAAAGCGCCGGAGGCCGACGCATTCTGGCGAATCAGTGGGCCCAGCTGGCGTGCCCTGAGGATGCTCCTGTGACGTGACCGTTGGCTCAGATCTTGGCCAGGTTGATGCCGAGTTCTTTGGCGTAGGCGCCGAGGCCCTTCTTCTGGATGGTCTTGAGGGCACGGGTTGACACCCGCAGTCTCACGAAACGGTTGCCCTCGGCCCACCAAAGGCGACGTTCCTGGAGGTTCACCTGCTGGAGTTTCTTGGTGCGGACATGGGAATGGCTGACCGCCATGCCGTTGTTGGCACGTTTACCGGTGAGCTCACAAACGCGGGACATGGACGATCTACCGATCGGAAACAACAGACCGAATGGCCTCGGAGTGAACATAGCAAAGGGCCCTCCGGGGCTGACGGGCGAGGCCGGTATGCCAGCGGGGACCCGCTGGCGATGACCCCACGGCGGGCCGGCGGCTCAAACGAGGCCGCGCTGGAGCAGCTGACCCATCAGCTCGGAGCTGCGCTGCTGGAAGCCAGCCAGCTGCTCGGGGGCCAGCCCCCCCACCGCCAGACGGGCCGTGTCGTGGAGATGGCGGCTGAGGCGCTCGGCCAGCTCCTGGCTCGGGGAGGCGCTAGCGGTGGCTCCGGGAGTGGTGATAACACCACCGGCGCTGAGCTTCAGCAGCCCCTCCACCATGGGGTGGCGACGGTTCACCAACAGCACGTGGTGGTCGGGAAGGCCGGGGAGCCGCTGCTCCATCAGGGCTCCCATATCGTTGATCCGACGCATCTGCTCCGGCAGCAGGATCAGCGCCGCCGGGGCGTTATCGCCTTTGAGCGCCTGAACCTGCACCGTGATCCGGCCATCATCAAGGGCTCTGCTGAACAGCTCCCGCAGTTTTTCTGAGCTGTCCTTGCCATGGGCATCCTGGATCTCGCCTTCGCTTTCCTGCAGGGAGGCGTCGAGTTCGGCATCCACCCGTTGGAATTTGATTTCGTTGTGGCGCATCTCCAGCCAGGGGATGAACTGGGTGTCGATGAAGCTGTCCGCCATCAACACTTCCGCCCCCTGACTGGTCCAGAGCGCCAGGGCACCGGCCTGACCCGCCTCATCGGTGCAATAGAGCACCCGCTGGCCTTGGTCCGGGCCCAGACGGCTCCGGTAGCCGGAGAGGGTGGTGTAGGAGCGCGCCCCGCTGGCGATCGGGTCCAGGGGCTTCGCCTGGCCTGATTCCCCTTCGCCATCCTGGGCGCTGGCTTCCGACGACGGGGCAGCGGGGGCGGTGGTGCCGAACAGCACCAGATCCGCCACCTGGTCGGCGAACTTGCCATCCTCCATCGCGCCAATTTTGATGAAGGGAGCCACGGCATCCCAGATCTCCGCGTAGCGAGCCGGATCATCGCGATGCAGTTCCTTAAGACGGTCGCCCACCTTCTTGGCCACAAATCCGCCGATCGAACGCACGCGGCGATCGGTCTGGAGGGCCGAGCGGCTCACGTTGAGCGGGATATCGGGTGAATCGAGCACGCCCCGCAGGGGCAGCAGGTAGCGGGGCACCACCTCCTTGATCGAATCGCTCACGAACACCTGATTGCAATACAAGCGGATCTCCCCCTTTTCCCAGTCGGCGCGTGAACCCAGCTGGGGGAAATAGAGGATGCCCTGGAGGTTGTAGGGGTAATCGGTGTTGAGGTGAACCCAGAGCAGGGGATCACCCTGGAAGGGATAGAGATAGCGATAGAGCTCGATGTAGTCGTTATCGGTTAGCTCTCGCGGGCTCTTGCGCCAGGGCGCTTCGCGTTTGTTCACCGTTTCCCCTTCCAGCTGCACCTCCACCGGCAGGAAGTCGCAGTATGTGGTGATCAGGGTGCGGATCCTGGAGGGCTCGAGATACTCCAGCTCCTCCTCCATTAGGTGGAGGATGACATCGGTGCCAGGCTCGCTCCGTTCAGCGGCCTCCAGGCTGAAATTCGGGGAGCCATCGCAACTCCAGCGCACAGCCTCGCTCTCGCCTCTGGCACTGAGGCTCACCAGCTCCACCTGGGAAGCCACCATGAAGCTTGAATAGAAACCAAGGCCGAAGTGGCCGATGATCGCATCACTTTCCTGCTTGTACTTCTCCAGGAAGTCTTCGGCACTGGAGAAGGCCACTTGGTTGATATAGCGCTTAACCTCATCAGCGTTCATGCCGATGCCGTTATCGGAGATCGTGAGGGTCTTCGCTTCGCGGTCGATTCGGATCGCGATCACGCCCTCCGCCCCCTCGCTGCAATCCCCCGCCATGGAGGCCATGCGACGTTTGCTGATCGCATCCACACCGTTACTCACCAACTCCCTGAGGAAGACTTCATGGCCGCTGTAGACGGCCTTCTTGATGATGGGGAAGATGTTTTCGGTGTGAATCTGAATCCGGCCCTGTTCCAGCACCGCCATGGCATTAGGTGTCACTGGTGGCGAGGTTAGAAGTGCGCACCCTCCTTGTTCAAGGCTGATCAGGGAGGGGTCTCCGAACCCGGTGCGCAGGCGCGAGGTGCTACCTGTGTTGCTCGGGAGAGGGTCTCAGGCGCTGGTCTGAAGCTCCGGCTTTTCCTCCGGCAGGATCGCCCCCTCAACGGGACACACTTGTAGGCAAATGCCGCAATCGATGCAGGTGTCGAAATCGATCCAGTAGAAAACCGTTCCCTTGCTGTTGGCCCCCTTGCCGGGGTGGATGCAGGCCACTGGACAGGCGTCGACACAATCAGCCACCCCTTCGCACACGTTGGTGACAATCGTGTGGGCCATGCTGCGGATGAGCTGCTGTGAAGGATCCTAGGCAGGCGCCACAGTCGGCGCCCCTCGCCTCAAACCGTTCCGTCAGGAGGTGACCCAGACGGTGCCGCGACAGCCCCGTTCCGCTGCGATGGTCTCGGCTTCCGCTTCGCTGTCGCAGCGGCTGAGGCAGAGTTCGGCCGCTTCTCCTCGCTGGTGGAGCCTGGCCTGGTGGCTCAAGGCCTGGGCCAGGTCCACCCCCGGGGCTGCGGCCACCAGCCAGGCACCCTGCGGAGCCGGTGGCTCCCCCGCTTCCAGCAGCTCTCGGATCGCCTCAATGGCGAAGCCGAAGCCGGTGCCGGCCGCCTGGTCCAGGTCCGCGCCGAAGCGGCCCACCAGGGCGTCGTAGCGGCCGCCGCTGGCGATGGCGACCGGGGCATCGTGTCCTTGGCACACCAGCCGGAACACCAGTCCGTCGTAGAGGTCGAAATGGGGCTGGAAGCTCGGATCGAGCTGCAGGCGCACCCCTCGTGCCGCCGCCGCCGGAGCCACTGCGGCCAGGGTGTCGGCCAAGGTCTGGAGCATGGGGATGGGCCCGAGCCATTGCTCCAATTGGTAGAACACTCGTTCGGGTTCACCGCGCAGGGCCAGGAGGGTGCGGAAGCTCTCCCGCTGCGGAGCCGGCAGGTTGAGTTGTTCCAGAGCCAGAGGATCGAAGCCGGTGAGCGCCCTGCGGATGAAACCACGCTGCTCCGCCGGCGCCTGGCTGAGCAGGGCGTCGAGGAGGCCATGGTGCCCCACCAGGAGGGTGGGGCGATGCGCTTCCTCCAGGCCCAGGGTGGCCACCGCTGCCAGGAGCAGCTGGAGCAACTCCGCGTCGGCCGCGGAGGAGCCCACCCCCAGCAGCTCGACACCACTCTGGAGTTCCTCATGGATCCGCTGACCGCCACCATCGCTGATGGAGGTGCGGAAGGTGGTGCCACTGGCCCAGAGACGCAGGGGCCTGGGGCGACCGCGCATGCGACTGCAGGCGGCCCTGGCGATCGGTGCGGTGAGCTCGGGCCGCAGGCCGAGGGGTTCATCCGCAGCCAGCCGCAGGATCTCACCACTGTTGATCGCTCCGCCGGCTTCGAGGGAGGTGAGCCGTTCGATCGTGGGCGGTGTCACCTCCTGGTATCCCCAGAGGCGGTAGACCCCCGCCAGCAGTTCATTGATGCGGCGATTGCTCTCCACCGCGCCGGGCTGGAGATCCCGGGCGCCGGCAGCAGGTTGCAGAGCCATGGTGGGGAGAGGCAGGGCGGCGGAGTGGCGAATGGATCCTATGGAGCGGCCGCATCGAGTTCGGCGGCGCCATAACTGCTGCCGCTCAAGGGGCTGCAGCGGGCCAGATCGGCCACCATTTCGGCATGCAGGCCCGGTGCGCAGGCCAGCACTCGGCCGCTCGCCAGCTCGAGGGGCGAGCCGTCGTAGCCGCTCACCAGGCCACCTGCTTGCTCCACAAGCACCACGCCGGCGGCTAGATCCCAGGGGGAGAGGCCCCGCTCCCAGTAGCCATCGAAGCGGCCCGCCGCTAGGTAGGCGAGATCCACGGCCGCCGCACCGGCCCGCCTGACCCCATGACTGCGGTGGGTGAACCAGGCAAATTCGGCGTAGTTGTTATCTAGCCGTTCGATGCGGTCGTAGGCGAAGCCGGTGGCCAGCAGGGCATCGGACACGCGGCCGCAGCTGCTCACCTGGAGTCGTTCGTCGTTGCACCAGGCGCCATGGCCTGGGGCCGCCCAGAAGAACTGGCCGAGGGCCGGCAGGGCCAAAGCACCGAGCAGGGGCCGGCCCCGCCAGGTGAGTCCCACGGAGGTGCCGAAGAAGGGGAAGCCGTGGGCGTAATTGGTGGTGCCATCCAGGGGGTCGACACACCATTCCAGATCGCCTTCCCCGGCCCGGCGGCCGCTCTCCTCGGCATTCACCGCGATGCCGGGGGTCTCGGCCGCCAGGACCTGCAGCACCGCATCCTCGGCGGCATGATCCGCCTCGGTCACCAGGTTGCCGGCCGCCCCCTTGGCGCGAATCTTTACCGCCTGGCCGAACAGCTCCTTCAAAGGCACGGCGCCCCTCTGGGCGGCACGCTTCGCCACCGAGAGGAGCCTCTCCAGTTCCCCGGATGGCAGGTTGGCGTCCCGCAGCGCTGCGTCGGACTGACAGGAAAAGGCGGGTGTTGACATGCTGCTCATTTCATTCCTCTTCGAGGGGCAGGCCCTGCCGCACGCGGCCGCGACCGAAATGGCGGCCGAACTGCAGCTCGTAGACCTCATCCTCATCCTGGGTCTCCACCTCCAGCGGACCGATGGCGCGGGCCACGCACAGAAGGCCGTAGCCCCGGCCCCTCAGCTCCCTCGACAGGCCAAGGGCTTCATGTTGATCGATGCTGCCGCTCAGCACCCGCACGGCACAGGCCGTGCAACAGCCGTTGCGGCAGCTGAAGGGCAGCGGATCGCCCTGCTCCTCGAAGCTGCGCAGGATGTAGGCCCCCTCAGGAACCTGGTGGCGTATCACCCGGCCCTCCTGGCGCCAGTGCACGGTGATGGTGTGGCTGGGTGGCGGGTTCGCTTCCATTTCGTGACGGCAGAATCGTGATGGCGGAATCTTGATGGCGGAATCGTGGCTGCAGAGTCTTGATCCCTGAGGTGCGGGGCACGGGCTGCTAAGTTTGCACCTGCCCCATTTTGCCCCTGGAGAGGTGGCCGAGTGGTCGAAGGCGCAGCACTGGAAATGCTGTATAGGGGCAACTCTATCGAGGGTTCGAATCCCTCCCTCTCCGTATTCAAAAAGCCGGCCCTTGGGCCGGCTTTTTAATGACATTCTCCCTGCGATTTAGATAGCAAAAAACATGCTTTCATGAAGATTAAGAAACATTCTCCATGGCAGCGCAGAAAAGTTGATCGGGAGATCAACCAAAGCGGCCGCTGACGTAATCCAGGGTGGCCTGCTGGCTGGGGGAGTTGAAAATCTTTTCGGTACGGTCGAATTCCACCAGGTATCCGACTTTGCCCGATCCGCCATCCACTGCCTCGGCATTATAAAATGCAGTCATGTCAGCGACTCGAACGGCCTGCTGCATGTTGTGGGTCACGATGACGATCGTGTAGCTCCGCTTAAGCTCGTGCATCGTTTCCTCGACCTTGAGGGTAGAGATCGGATCGAGGGCGGAGCACGGTTCATCCATCAGAATCACCTCCGGCTCGGTGGCGATGGCGCGGGCGATACAGAGGCGTTGCTGCTGGCCACCGGAGAGGGCAAAACCGCTTTCCTGGAGTTTGTCTTTGCATTCATCCCACACGGCCGCCTTGCGCAGGGATCGTTCCACCAGTTCGTCCATGTTGCCGCGATAACCATTGATGCGGGCACCGAAAGCGATATTTTCGTAGATGGTCTTGGGGAATGGGTTGGGTTTTTGAAACACCATGCCAATTCGACGACGCACCTCAACCGGGTCAACGCGCTTGTCATAGAGGTCCATTCCATCAAAGATGACCTTGCCCTTGAGGGTGCAGCCTGGGATCAGATCATTCATCCTGTTTAAGCCGCGCAGCACGGTGGACTTTCCGCAGCCGGAAGGACCGATGAAAGCTGTAACTTTGCCGCGGGGGATATCGACAAAGACATTGCGAACCGCCTCGAAGCTGCCATAAGAAATCGTCACATTCTGCAGCGACATGCAAGTGTCGGCCTGGGCGTTTTGATGGGTGGTGTTGCTGGAAGTCATGACGGCTGGGGGGGAGGTTGGTAGTAGGATATTTTAAATCCAGAGAATTTCAGAGCCTTGTCTCAAGTGCGATTTAAACGAGCGATCCAGCGGGCGAAGAGATTGGCTGCAAGGATCATCGCAACTAGCACAAAAGATGCCGCCCAAGCAAGTTGATTTTGGGGTGCATACGGCATAATGGCGAAATTGTAAATCAGCACCGACATACTGGCGATTGGATTGAAGATTCCTTCTGGCCAGAAGGGAGAAAACAGCGCTGTGAAGATCAGCGGTGCGGTTTCGCCCGCCGCCCTGGCGATCGCCAGCACTACCCCGGTGGCGATCGGGGTGAAGGCCGCGGGCAACACCACCTTCAGGATCGTGACCACCTGCGAGGCACCGACCCCAAAGGCACCCCAGCGAAGTTCCTGCGGGACGAGCTTGAGGCCTTCATCGGTGGTTTTGATCACGGTTGGCAGCATCAGCACCGAGAGGGCGATGCCGCCGGCCATGGCGCTGTAGCTTTGGCCGAAGAAAATCCGGGTAGCCACGATCAAGCCATACACAAAAACGCCACTGATGATCGAGGGAACTCCCGCCAGCACATCGTTGCAAAACCGCACGACTTGGGCGAACCAGCCGCTGCGGTTGTATTCGGAGAGATAGATGCCGCCCCCAACTCCGATCGGGATGGCCAGGAGGGATGCGATCAGCGTGACCACCACCGTGCCGATTATTGCGTTGCCGATCCCGCCGCCGCTCATTCCTGGGGCCGGTGGGAGCTGGGTGAAAAGGCTTGGCGTGATCAGACGCCCACCCTGATACAGCACATAGAGGAGCACCAGCACCAGGGGGAGCACCGCAATCGTGGCAAAGAGGCCGGCAATGGAGGTGCAGATGTAATTGAACAGGTTGCGGCCGAGGCTCGGCTTGAAAAACAGTGTGCCCCGATCAAAGAGGGAAGGAGCCGGGTGAGCCTGTGGAAATGGGGTCATGGGAGTAGACTTGGCAACGGGTTACGGCGGAAATGTCAGTAGCGAAGGCTCAGTTTACGCACGATCCATTGGGCCGCCACATTTACAACAAAGGTGAGCAACATCAGGATCAGGCCGGCATACATGAGCGCCGAAACCTGGATGCCATCGGCTTCGCCGAACTGGTTGGCGAGCATCGAGGCGATCGTGTTGCCAGGAGCCAACAGGGAAACGTTGAAATTGAGCGCGTTGCCAATGATCATGGTGACGGCCATCGTCTCGCCCATGGCCCTCCCTAAAGCGAGCATCACACCGCCGACGATCGCCGAGATGGCAGCCGGCAGGATGATGTTGAAGATGGCGCCCCAGCGGGTGGTGCCGATGCCATAGGCCCCTTGGCGCAACTCGATGGGCACTTGGTTCAAGGCATCGCGGGCAATGGCCGTGATGATCGGCAGCACCATCACCACCAGAATCAGAATCGCCGGTGCCATGCCGGGACCCTGGGGCACGGTGTTGAACAATGGAGTCCAGCCGAGCAGTTTGTGGCTGAGGTTGAGCAGAGGCCGGATGGCCGGCTCCATCACGAAGATCGCCCATAGCCCCAGCACCACCGAGGGGATGGCGGCCAGCAACTCCACCATCAGACCGATCGCCTCGCGAAGGGAGATGGGAATGATGTCTTCGGTGATGAAGATGGCCGTACCGATTCCGAGCGGCACGGCCAGCAACAGGGCAAGAAACGAACTGACCAGGGTGCCGTAGATGGCTGTGAAGGCCCCGTACTTCTCATTGACGGGATCCCAGGCGGAGCTGGTGAGGAAGGACGTGCCGAATTCGGCGATCGCCTCCCGGGCCCCAGTGAACACCGTGATCAAGATGGCCAGCAAAACGGTTGCCACCAAGGCAGCGAGGCCCATGGTGAGGTTGCGGAAGCCCCCATCGAGCAGTTTCTCGGACATCGGCCGGCGTCTCAGGGTGTAGGCCCCGGCCGGAGACTCAGGCATTGCTGTGGGGGTCGAAAGGCTGCTCATGCGCTGCTGGCGCGGTGGATCTAGGCCGTTTCATGGCGACAAGCACCCAAGAAACACCATTTGTTCAGATTACTGAGAACCCCGGGGTGCCTTGATTAAGTCGGGTTTAACGTCCTGCCAACGCCCGGTAGCGTGAGGGCGTATCCGGGAACCGGTCGCAGCCGGACCATCAGTCGAACATTCATGGGGCGCATCGTTGGCATCGACCTGGGCACCACCAACTCGGTGGTGGCCGTGCTCGAAGGTGGCCGCCCGCAGGTGATCGCCAATGCGGAGGGGGGGCGCACCACCCCCTCGGTGGTGGGCTTCAACCGCGACCAGGAGTTGCTGGTGGGCCAGCTGGGTCGCCGCCAGCTGGTGCTCAACCCGCGCAACACCTTCTCCAATCTCAAGCGCTTTGTGGGCAGGGCCTGGGACGAGCTCGATGAGGGCAGTCTCGGTGTGCCTTACAGCGTGCGGGCGAACGACCAGGGCAACGTGCGGGTGGTGTGCCCGGCCACCGAACGGGAATATGCTCCCGAGGAGCTCGTGGCCAGCATCCTGCGCAAGCTCGTGGACGACGCCACGACTTATCTAGGGGAGCCGGTGGAGGCGGCGGTGATCACCGTGCCCGCCTACTTCAACGATGCCCAGCGCCAGGCCACCCGCGATGCCGGTCGGTTGGCCGGGATCACGGTGGAGCGCATCCTCAATGAACCCACGGCCGCCGCCCTGGCCTACGGCTTCGATCGCAGCACGGTGAAGCGGGTGCTGGTGTTTGACCTGGGCGGTGGCACCTTCGATGTTTCCGTGCTGCGCATCGCCAACGGGGTGTTTGATGTGAAGGCCACCAGCGGCGACACCCAGCTGGGTGGCAACGACTGGGACCGCCGCATCGTGGACTGGCTGGCCGATACCTTCCAGAAGGATCACGGCATCGACCTACGCCGCGACCGTCAAGCGCTGCAGCGCCTCACCGAGGCGGCCGAGAAGGCCAAGATCGAACTTTCCGGTGTGCGCAGCACCCCGATCTCCCTGCCCTTCATCGCCACGGCTGAGGCGGGCCCCCTCCACATCGAGACCACCCTGGAGCGGTCGCGTTTTGAATCCTTCTGCCCCGATCTACTCGACCGTTTGCTGCGGCCCGTGCAGGGGGCGCTGCGGGATTCGGGCCTGGCTGCCGATGCGATCGACGACGTGGTGCTGGTGGGCGGCAGCAGCCGCATGCCGATGGTTCAGGAGATGGTCCGCACCCTGATCCCCCGCGAACCCTGCCAGTCGGTGAATCCCGATGAGGTGGTGGCGATCGGAGCTGCTGTGCAGGCCGGCATCCTCACCGGCGAATTGCGCGACCTGATGCTCAACGATGTCACCCCCCTCTCCCTGGGTCTGGAGACGATCGGTGGGGTGATGAAAGTGTTGATTCCCCGCAACACTCCCATCCCGGTGCGCAAGAGCGATGTGTTCAGCACCTCCGAGCCCAACCAGAACTCGGTGGAGATCCACGTGCTCCAGGGAGAACGCCAGATGGCGGAGGGCAACAAGTCGCTGGGCCGCTTCCGCCTCTCCGGCATCCCGCCGGCGCCCCGGGGGGTGCCTCAGGTGCAGGTGTCCTTCGATATCGATGCCAATGGTCTGTTGCAAGTGGCCGCCACCGATCGCACCACGGGCCGCCAGCAGAGCGTTTCGATCCAGGGCGGCACCAACCTCAGCGAGGAGGAGATCAATCGACTGCTGCTGGAAGCCGAACAGAAGGCGGCGGAGGATCGTCGCAAGCGCTCCGAGATCGATCGACGCAACCGGGCCCAGACCTTGGTGTCGCAAGCGGAACGGCGCCTGCGGGATGCGGCCCTCGAACTCGGACCGTACGGGGCCGAACGGCAGCAGCGCTCGGTGGAACTTGCCCTGCGGGATGTGCAGGATTTGCTCCGCTCCGACGACACCGTCGAACTCGAACTGGCCGTGAGCCAGCTTCAGGAAGCCCTGTTCGGGCTCAATCGCCGCCTCTTCAGCGAGCGTCGCGCTGAGGCGGGTCCGCTGCAGGGCATCAAGAACACGCTCGGCTCCCTGCGCGATGAACTCTTCGCCGACGACGACTGGGACGAGTGGGACCGGGACGGCCGCTCCGATCCTTGGGCTAGCTCGCCGCGGCGCCCCGCGGCCGAGCGGGGAGAGGGCTATGCCTATGAAACCCGCTACGACTCCCGTTGGGACGCCCCGCCATCCCCCGCCTTCGGCCTGGGATCGGCTGGGGTCCCGGCCGGCCGGGACCGGCTCGATGGGCCGGCCCGCGGTGATTGGAACGATGCCGGGTCGGCCTGGGATAACCCTGGATCCTTCCGCGAGATCCGTCGTGATCCAGTTTCAGGCCCTCCCACCGCCTGGCGGGCGGGCGCTGACGACGAGGTTCAGCGCCCTCGTACCGGACCCGACCGCGACCGGCAGCCTTCGCCCTCACCCCAGCCGGAGCCGGACGATCCCTGGTCCAATGGTTGAGAGCCAGCGGGGTCTCGACTATTGGGGTGTGCTGGGCCTCGAGCCCGGGGCCGATGCTGCTGCCCTGAAGCGGGCTTTCCGCGATCAGGCCCGCCGCTGGCATCCGGATCTCAACGGCAGCGATCCGGTGGCGGAGGAACGCTTCAAGCAGGTGAACGAGGCCTATGCCGTGCTCTCCGATCCGCGCAAGCGCCGGGCCTGGGAGGAAGGCCTGGCCGCGGGGGGGGAGTCCGGGGCCGGGGATCCTTTCGCCAGTGGGTTTCCCGATTTCGAGGCTTATCTCGATCGCCTCTTCGGCCGGGTTCCCCCGGAGGAGCAGCCGGACGATCCGCTGCCCTACCGCGACAGCGCTGAAGCCGCAGTTGCCCCGACGGAACGCCGAGAGGGCCGCTGGCGGGATTCGTCCGCAGCGGTCGGTCGGGGTGATGTGGCCACTGCGCCGCCGCCGCCGCCGCCGGTGGTGGCGGCCACGGACGAGGAGACCGTGCTCAACCTCAGCCCCGAGCAGGCCCTGGAGGGTTCACGGGTCGAACTGGAGCTGGCCGATGGCCTGATGGTGGAAGTGAGCACGCCGCCGCTGGCCGGTGATGGCTGGCGGCTGCGACTGGCCGGCGTGACCCCGGGCGGTGGCGACCACTTTCTGCAGCTGCGCGTGCGCACGGAGGAGGGGCTGCGGATCGATGGTCTGCGGGTGCTGTACCCCCTCGAACTGGCGCCGGCGGATGCGGTCCTCGGGTGCCAGGTGGTGGTGCCCACCCTGGAGGGTCCGGTGCGGTTGCGGGTGCCGGCGGGCTCCTCCAGCGGCCGGCTGCTGCGCCTGCGGGGAAGGGGCCTGCGGGATGGACAGCGCTGTGGTGATCAGCTCGTGGAAGTGCGCATTGTGGTGCCTACCGACCTGGATGAGGCCGAGCAGGCCCTGTACCGCCGGCTTCAGCAGCTGGCTCAGGAGCGGGAGGAAGGAGGTTCCGGGGCGGACCGGTGATGAGACACTGGGCCTAGCCTTCGCTCTTCATCGTGCCCGAGACTCCTTCGCCCGTGAGGGTGCATGTGCTGCTCTTCGACGCTGGCAGCGACCAGGAAGGCATCCACTCGATCGAGTTGGGGGGGCGCACCGTGGTGCTGCTGTTCGAAGACCCCGATGACGCCGAGCGCTACGCCGGGCTGCTGGAGGCCCAGGATTTTCCCGTTCCCACCGTTGCGGTGCTCGATCGCGGGGAGATCGAGATCTTCTGCAACGAGGCCGGTTACGAGGCCCGCTTCGTGCCGGCCGGATTCCTGCCTCGCAGCGATGAGGAGCGCCTGCTGATCGCCCCGCCCGAGCGCAACATGGATGTGAGCCAGTGGAAGGAGCAGCGCGCCGCCACCGGCGATGCCAGCGTTGGAGAGGAGATCAAATCTGAAATCACCGATCCCGAGCTGGAGGCCTTCCGGCGCAGCCTGGAGGGTTTGCTGTGAGCGCCACGCCTCAGGCCTTCGACCGCGGCCATCTGCTCACCGAACAACCCAATCCCGCTAGTGAGGCCCTCGACGAACTCGACACCGACGAACTCGTGGCCCTGTTCTGTGAGAACGAACTCGAGACGCAGCAGGCTGTGGCGGCGGCGGCGGCGGCCCTCGCCGCGGCGATCGATGCGATCGCCCAGCGTCTGCGCTCCGGCGGGCGGCTCTTTTATCTCGGTGCCGGCACCTCCGGCCGGCTGGGGGTGCTGGATGCGGCCGAATGCCCACCCACCTTCTGCACACCGCCCGAACTGGTACAGGGGGTGCTGGCCGGTGGGGCCCCCGCGCTGCTGAGAAGCTCTGAGGGCCTGGAGGATCTCTTTGATGCGGGCCCGGCCGACCTGAAGGAGCGAGGCTTCGGCCCCGCCGATGCCCTGGTGGGCATTGCGGCGGGTGGCACCACCCCCTATGTGCTCGGAGGACTCAGCCATGCCCGCAGCATCGGAGCCTTGGCCATCGCCGTGGCCTGCGTGCCCGCCGACCAGGCGACGATGCCCTGCGACATCGACATTCGTCTGCTCACCGGCGCTGAGCTGCTCACCGGCTCCACCCGCCTCAAGGCCGGCACCGCCACCAAGATGGCCCTCAACATCCTCTCCACCGGGGTGATGGTGCGATTGGGCAAGGTGTATGGCAACCGCATGGTGGATGTGGCCGTCACCAACAGCAAATTGGAGGATCGTGCTCTGCGCATCCTCCGCGACCTGGCCGGGGTGGAGCGGGCTCGGGGGGGCGAACTGCTGAGCGAGGCCGGGGGTTCTGTGAAGCTGGCCCTGCTGATGGCTCTCGGCGGCCTCGATGCGGATCGGGCCGCCACCCACCTGGCCACCGCCGGTCCTTCGCTGCGGGAGGCGCTGGCAGCGCTGCCTCCTTCCTGAGAGGGAGGCGGGAGATCGCGGCGCGGCTCAGCCCTCCAGGCGCTGGGCAGGCACCACGATCCATAGCCGCCGTTCATTGCCCCCCTTTTCGGCTGTGCTGGAACCGGTGTAGATGGCCACCAGGCCGTTGGGGCCGCGCTTGCTGAGCCCCGGTGCGTAGCCGTAGCGGGCGCCATGGTTCGCCAGGCTGGCGGCGGAGCGAAGGCCGATCGCCTGGGCCGCCTGGCTGCTGGTGAGCGGGGTTTCATTGGCGAGGTTGGCCAGCTGGGCTGGGGTCACCCATTCGCCGGGGACTGCCGATCGGGCCTCGGAACGCCCGGCCTTCGGCTGGCCCTGCCGGCCCGTGGGAGTTGGGCTCTCCCCCGCCACCTCGCGGACGCGGAGCCGCTCCTCGATCTGTTCGAGGCGCCGGAGAACCTCATGGAGGGTTCCCTCCCTGGCTGCGTCGTTGTCAGCCGCCTCTGCCGCCGGCCCCGACGCTGCATCCGATCCCACGGTTGATGCTGGTGCCATGGCTGACGCCGGTTCCACTGCAGACGCCGGTGCCGTGGCTGATGGCGGTGCCATGGCTGATGGCGGTGCCATGGCTAGCTTCGAGGCCATCCCTGGCTTCAAGGCCGCCGGCTCCTGGGCCTGTTTGGCGGGCTTTGGCTCGGATGGCTTCGGGCGCCGGAAAAACATCATCGTGAGGTTGCCCACGGGAAACACACCAATCAGTTCCCAACCCTGGGCGCCGTGGCCGTTGAGAAAGGTCTGCAGCTGGTGGGCCGGATGCTGGGCCTGGGCGCTGGATCCTTCGGTGGGAGGTTTTTCGTAGAATTGGGGAAACTCTTTCTTCAGGAAGGTTTCCGAGAACATCGGCTTGTTGCCCGATCCCTCCCCGGCGGCCGGTGGAGCCGCTGCCGGTCCATCCGCAGGCTGGCCTGGGGGCTTAGGGGGTTCCACGTTGATATGGATCACCTGATACTCCCAGCCGTTCATGGGCGACTCCACGTCACACTCTCCAGATTCTCAGCGGCCGGCGGGGCCCCAGTAGGGGCTGGTGAACAGTTCGGTGCGGAGACGGGTTTCGGCCGGCACCTGCTCCGGCGCCGTCATCAGGGCGTTGCGAAGGGCATGGTGGGCGCCACTGGCGGGTCGCTGGGCCTCGATCCGCTGGGCGGCCAACGCGATGATCTGCTGGGCCAGGGTGGCGTTGCTGCGGAGGTTGTCGATCACCATCTCCACCGTCACGGAATCGTGTTCCTGGTGCCAACAGTCGTAATCGGTCACCATCGCCAGGGTGGTGTAAGCCATCTCCGCCTCACGAGCTAGGCGGGCCTCGGTGTGGTTGGTCATGCCGATCACCGAGCAGCCCCAGGAGCGGTAGAGCTCCGATTCAGCCCGGGTGGAGAAGGCCGGACCCTCCATGCAGAGGTAGGTGCCACCGCGGTGCAGGGTCCGCCCCTCGGGCATCAAGCTTTCCCCCACGTCCGCCAGGATGTGGCTGAGAACCGGGCAGAAGGGGTCGGCATTGGTGACATGGGCCACCAGGCCCTCGCCGAAGAAGCTGAGGGGCCGCTGATGGGTGCGATCGATGAACTGATCGGGCACCACCATGTCGAGGGGGCGTAGATGTTCCTGGAGGGAGCCCACCGCCGACACCGAGAAGATCCAGCGCACACCGAGGGAGCGCAGGGCCCAAAGGTTGGCCCGGTAGGGCACCTCGGAGGGGGTGTGGCTGTGGTGGCGGCCGTGGCGGGCCAGGAATACCACCTCCAGATCTCCCAGCCGACCGAGCCGCAGGCTGTCGGAGGGATCGCCATAGGGAGTTTGCACCATGATCTCGCGCAGATCCTCAAGCCCCTCCATGGCATAGAGGCCGCTGCCGCCAAGCACGCCCAGACGGGCCTTGGCCAGCTCGGGGGCGGTGCTGCTGGTCATAGCGCGCTTCAAAACTGGCACCTGTCTACAGCAGGCCTCTTGTGCGCAGCCTCTCATGCGCAGCAGTGTCGGCTATGCAGCGGGGTGCCGCAGGCTGGAGCGGCTGGATTCCCTGCGCTGGCCACTCCTGGATGCGGCGGTGATCCACGGGCGTGAAGGGCCCCTTGTGAGCTGGAGGCTCCAGCCAAGCTCCCGCTGCTCTCGGCAGGCTGGCAGGATTGACCCACCACACCTCAGCCCCGCCCACCATGACCACCGCCCTGATGGACACCGAAGCCGGCCCCATCACCGTGGAGCTCTTTGATGCCGATGCCCCGGGCACGGTGGCCAACTTCGTGAAGCTCGCTAACGATGGCTTCTACGACGGCCTGAGCTTCCACCGGGTGATCGATGGCTTCATGGCCCAGGGAGGCTGCCCCAATTCCAGGCCAGGGGCTCGCGGCCAGGCCGGCACCGGTGGACCCGGCTACACGATTCCCTGTGAGATCAATGCCAATAAGCACAAGGCAGGCAGCCTCTCAATGGCCCATGCCGGCCGAAACACCGGTGGCAGTCAGTTCTTTCTGTGCCACGGCCCCCAACCCCACCTCGATGGGGTGCACACCGTGTTTGGCCAAACCAACGACATCGAGGCGGTTCTTAAGCTGCGCAATGGCAGCCTGATCAAGAGCGTCACGATTCAGGCTTGAAGCTCAGGCGGATTGGGCCTGCTGTGATCCACTGTGTAACGACCCTCCTGGCTGAGGCGCTCTTCCAGGAGGGACACCACCAGTTCGGTGAGAGTCATGTCGTTGATGACTGCAAAACGCTTCGCTTGACTGTGGAGTTTTGCATCCAGGATCACCGAGAGCTTTTTTGTCGGTTTCGGCTGCTTGTCTTGCATCGTTGCTTGTTGGGGTTGATGGGCTCGGATGTTCCGGGTGTGCTATCATGTACTTGGCTAAGTGCTGCGCCTTGCATGGGCACTGCCAGGGATGAAGGCTGGGGCATTCAAGCCGTTGAGGCATTCAAGCCCCTAGGAGATGGCGTCTCCGGCCTTGAACCTAAACATTACTGGCTTGCCTCAAAATTCAGTGCATACCTGCGATCTGGCATGAGTTCTACGTTGCTCAACCCTTGGTCGTAGGAAAACTATAAATAATCGAGGCATGCTTGATGTGTATCTAGTGTATGTCTGATGTATGTTCAAGCCATCGTTTGAAAGTGAAAGCGAAGTGGTGGATGACAATTGCGACACCTTCGGCCCCCATTGCTTCATTGGCAGCGCACATCGGTTAAAATATGGAGCAGATACAAACCTAAATCAATGCAGGCCGGTATCAACGGATACAAAGTTAACGAATACGAGGATACAGGACTAAATAATAAGGGATGCAATGATAAAAGACGCAACGGTAGTGATTCCACTGTGGAAAAAGGGAGCCTGCCTCCAGCGCTCGTAGATGAGGAATTTAACTGTTTGGGAAAGGAGTCGAATTCATCCCCACAGGCTCGTCTTTCCGTTGGTGTCCCCCGAGGTGTTTATAAGCAGTTAAAGCTGCTTGCCCACGATAGAGACATGACGATTTCGGCCTTATTGGTTCAATTAATTAAAGCTGAGATTCAATCGCTCGACACAATGGATCTTTGACCTTGTCCGCTTTCATGGGTCAACGTGTTTGCGATGTGAAGTTGGCTTTGGTTGAGGAATTGTAAACGATGCTATTGACTGATTAGCCATAGTTTGAGCCAGCGGATCGATGTCGCCTTGTACTGGATCCGGAAGCTTATGTGGCATTGCCATGGGCCAGGGTTCCGTCCTGCTGGATCCCGGCCGACCTGCGAGGGCTTTATCCAGCCAACGCGCACGTATGCGGTTCAGCGCGGATGCGCATCTGTGTTCTGGCCGTCGCCGGCGAGGCTGATCGAGATCGTGCTCCAGTCGTTTAATCTTGTTTTGTTTGAATGGGTTCAGGTGAAAACACGCCGCGGGGGAAAGCGTCGCCATCCAGGGTCCACAGGTTTCGCTTCCCCACGTGTTCCGCCACTCCAACCTGCACCAAGCCGACAGCACGAACTCCTGGATATCCCGCTGGATCCCTTCAGCGACGCAACGCTTCAGGCGGCAATTGACGCCCATCTGGCAGGCAGTGTTGGCGAGGCGGAAGCGGTTTACGAACAATTTGTTACCAATCGCCATGCCAACACAGTGGCGTACACCAATCTTGCTGCGATTCGACTGGATCAGGGACGTGAACCAGAGGCGATCACCCTTTGGCGCCAGGCCCTTCAGCTGCGCCAGGACCTGCCGGATACGTGGTTTGACCTAGGCAATGCCATGCTGCGGCGCCATCAGCCCGACGAGGCCAGCACCTGTTACGAGCGAGCCCTGGCACTGAACCCCGAGCACGTGGGTGTGTTGATCAATATGTCCTCGATTGCGCTGAATCAGGGAGATTCGACCCGGGCGATGGCCTGTGCTGAACAGGCCTTGGCACTGCAGAACGATTCGGCCGAGGCCGCTTGCAATGTGGCCTCATCCCTGCGTCAGCTCAAACGGTTGGAAGAGGCGGAGGGGATGGCCCGCCACGCCCTCTCCCTGAACCCCGCGCTCCAGCAGACCACCAAGTTGCTGGCCGGCATCCTCCACGACCGGGGTGATCACGCTGCTGCTGAAACCCTGCTGCGCCAGTCCCTCGAGCAGGGCTCCGACCCTGCCAGCACGCACCAAGCCCTGGGACACCTGCTGCGTTTGCAGCACCGTCTGCAGGAGGCAATCGTTCACTATCGAGAGGCGTTAGCCCTTGATGACAGCCTGGTCGAGGCCTGGTCGGGCATCGCCCACTGCTACTTCGAGTTGCATGACACCACCCGCGCGATCGATGCCTACCGGCGTCAGGAGGCGTTGCGACCCAACGAGGCTTTGGTGGCTTACAACCTGGGCGTGGTGCTCAAACACCAGGGAGATCTGGCGGCTGCGGCAGCCGCCTATGCGGACGCGCTGCGCTTGAAGCCCGATTACGAGTTGGCCCTGCATGGCTTGGTGTACACCCTTAACTTCGGCGCTCTGCAGCCGATGGAGGCGATTGCGGCTCGCGCCCGGAGCTGGTGTGAGCTCCACTATCCGCCTGAGGATCGCACCCCTTTTGAGGGGAAAAGCCTGCCTCTGGGTGGCGGAAAACTTAGGGTGGGCTTTCTGTCTGCCGAAATCGGCAATCACGCCGTTTCCTTCTTTCTGGAAAGTTTTCTGCGCTTCTATGACCGAGAAAAGCTGGAGGTTTACCTCTATGAATCCCTGGAGATGGCAGCAGAGCAGCGCTTCGCCCTGCATCGTCTGGTGGATGGGGTTCGCTCTGTGGCTGCGCTGAAGAATGGCGAAGCCCGCCAGATGATTTTGGATGATCAGATCGATATTCTTGTCGACACCACCGCCTGCATGCGCTCCTCGCGGCTGGCCCTGCTGGCCGAACGCTGCGCCCCGATCCAATGCCACTACATCGGCTTTCATGGCAGCACGGGGGTGCCGGCGGTGGATTATTACATCGGCGATCCGGAATACACGCCATCTGAATTTGATCACCATGTGAATGAAACGGTCTGGCGCCTGCCGCGCTGTTTTGTGGCCTACCAGACACCCGCAAACCTGCCGCCGATCAGCAGTGGTGATCCCAATCTGCAGCTGTGCTTCGGGTGTTTTAACAACCTCACCAAGATCGGCAGCGAAACCCTCGATCTCTGGGTGGATGTGCTGCGGGCGATTCCCGATTCGCGCCTGCTGATCAAGGACAGCCGCTGCGCCGATCTCGCCAGTCGTGAGCGGTTGCTGCGCCATCTCAGGCGCGAGGGCATCGTCCCCGACCGAATCGAGCTGGTGGCGCGGGTGGCCGATTGGAGCGCCCACATGGCCCTCTACAACCGGGTCGACATCGCTCTCGACACGATTCCGCTCAACAGCGGCACCACCGGCTTCGATGCCCTGGTGATGGGTGTGCCACTGGTGGCGATGCGGGGCAACTGGATGGGGGCGCGGCTCACCGCGACGATGCTGAAGGCTTTGGGGCGGCCGGAATGGATTGCCGACAACCCCACTGAGTATGTGCAAATTCTGCAAACTCTCGCCGCAGATCGCGTGTCCCTTGCGGCCATCAAGGAGACGTTGCGCGCTCAGGTGTTTACCAGTGAGCTTTGCGATCAGCAAGGGTTGGCGAGGGATCTGGGGGCGGCATTAGGGGGGATGGTTGATCAGTACACACAAACCCTCTAAGAACCATGGAGCGAAGGATTGGTTCAGCGTGGTTGGCAAGTCTGCCTTCAGGAGGTCCTCAGTGCACCCGATTTAAGATATCCAAAAAGTGCTAAAGTTTTTAGGTCCGCTCATGAAGTCGGATCAACGATTTTTCTTCTAACAGACCAACCCTCCATCTCCCATGCACTCGGCAATTGCTCTTCCTGATCCGAGCTCAGTGAGGCCACAGATTGAAGTAACCTTACAAGAAGGCGAGCGACTATCCCTTGATATTGGGTGTGGCGGGCGGCCAAGAAATCCCTTCAAAGCTGAAAGGCTGATCGGTCTTGACCTGGTGAGCACGCAGGATGGAGTTTTTCGATGTGCTATTGGCTATGAGCCACTCCCATTAGCTGATAACTCCGTTGACTTCGTAAGTGCTTTTGATTTTATAGAACACCTTCCTCGTATGGCTATCGTGAATAATTGCATCACGAACCCATTCATCGATACGATGAGTGAGATTTGGCGGGTGCTTAAGCCCAACGGTCTCTTTTTTGCGCATACGCCTGCCTATCCATCGGCAGCTGCATTTGTCGATCCCACGCATGTCAACATCATCACGGATGGAACAGTAAGTTATTTCTCTAAGCGATATGGCCTAGATGGTCAGCCTGTGGATGACTGGTGTTTGGAGCTGGGTAGACAGTATGGTTTTCGCGGTAAGTTTTTATTGATCAACCAATGGTGGGTCAGTAGTCATCTTTGCTGGAAGCTTAAATGCGACAAAGATGATCTTGCGCTTTCTGCCTGAATCACGCAAGACACCCCCCATTTGAACCGGCCGTTTAAAGCGCTGCCATTTCATCGATAGGCATTTTGGCAGGTCCGTTGTGCTGGAACGGCCTGGGCCCCATGGGTGAGCACAAGCAGCGCAGCCTGGCTCATCGATCTGTTGCTGAAATTGCCTGGACCGAAAGCGGCTCGCCCACGGCGCGGACCACCCGGCAGGGATTGCCATAGGCGATCACCCCACTGGGGATCGAGCGGGTTACCACCGATCCCGCACCAATCACACTGTTGTCACCGATGCTGACTCCAGGCATCACCGTGCTGTTCATGCCGATCCACACGTTGCAGCCGATGTCCACGGGCAGGGCCTGGGCCGGTTGGTCGCGATAGGGTCCAGCCTCGGGATCCATGCCATGGTTAACACCGGAGAGGATGACACCTGCAGCCAACATCGAACTGGCACCAATGCGGCCACCAGCTCGCCATTCGTAGACCACACAATTGGGACCAAAAGATACATCATCGCCAACGAGCAGTTCGCCGGATCGTGAACGAAACTGGCAGCCGGAATACACCGTTACCTTGTTACCAAAGATCAGGCGGGCTTCGTTGCCTAACAGCACACTGCAATGGGGCTCCACAATCGTCGTTTTGGGCCAGATCAAGCCCTCTGGGCCTAGGATTCGAACGCTGGAGTCAATGCCCACAAAAAGCGGCTGCCTTGATTGGGGTGGTACCATTTGCCGGTCATGTTCAGTATTATTTACTCACGCTAGCATTCACCCAGGATTCACCAATGCACAACATTGACCAATCCGTGGGATCCGGCAAGCCTGGGAATGATTTAAAGCTGCACTTGGGTTGCGGCAGGAAGTTTATCCCTGGCTTCGTCCACATCGACGCTTTGCAATACAATCACGTTGATCATTGCCAGCAGGTGGGTGAACTCGGCAACTTTGCCAATGCCAGTGTCTCTTTGATCTACGCCTGCCATGTGTTGGAGCATTTTTCACGTTGGCAATACTTGAAAGTTCTCAGTGAATGGCATCGGGTCCTGAAGCCTGGTGGGGTGCTCCGCTTGTCGGTTCCCGATTTTGCAGCCTGTGCCAAGCTTTACTATGAGGAGGGTCTGCAGTCTGGCCTCACAGGCCTGGTGGGATTGGTGGTTGGCGGGCAGCGTGATCAATATGATTATCATGGCATGATTTTTGATGAGCAATTACTCACCCAGAGCCTCCGTGAAGTTGGCTTTACTAGCGTGCAGCGTTGGGATTGGCGCCAGGTTGAGCACGGCTCGATTGATGATTACTCCCAAGCTTATCTTCCCCACATGGACAAAGAACAAGGCCTCTTGATGAGCCTGAATCTTGAAGCCACCGCTTGAGCACTGGGCCAGGCCTTAGCTTGATCCAAGCTTTAGATCCCTCATGCCGCATTCAGCGCGCCCGCACGACGACAGCGACCATTACGAGATTCCCAACTACCTAGTGGCCGATCTCAGCCGGGTGCTCACCAAGGTGGCGGCGAATGAAGGCTGGTATCGCCAGAGTTGGCTGGGGGTGCCGATCTGGCAACTACCGGATGACCTGATGCTGTTGCAGCGGATCGTGACGGCGATCCGCCCGGCCCTGATCGTGGAGACCGGCACCAAGTATGGCGGCTCGGCCCTGTTCTTCGCTTCCTTGCTGGAGCTGCTGGACTTGCCCGAGAGCCGGGTGATCACGGTGGACATCTGCGAAACCGAGGAGGCACGCACCCTGCTGGCCAATCACCGCCTGGCGGGCTATGTGCAACACCGTCTTGTGGGCAGCAGTCTCGATCCGGAGGTGTTGGCCTGCGTGTCTGCGGCGGTGGCGGCGGCCGCAGGGCCTGTGCTGGTTTTTCTTGACGACTGGCATGGCGGTGAGCATGTGCTGGCTGAGCTGCAGGTTTTTGCTCCCTATGTTGGCGCCGATGGGCTTCTGGTTGTATCCGACACCTCTTTTGCGGATCTAGCTGGCACGCCGGTGGCGCCCTTCCGTTCGCTGCTGCATTCCAATCCCCGCACCGCGATCGACACCTTCTTGAGCGCCAGCCCCGCATTTGAGCGCACCACGGACTTTGTGGTGGGAGGGCTGTCGAATTTTGCCGATGGTGTGCTGCGCCGCTGTGGCCCCGTCTGAACGCTTGATCCTCGCTGGCACATCTTTGGCACGCTGCGTGCGCATCCGTGTGTTGCCGCTGCAGCGCATCGGCGGCTGAGTGTATTTTTCCAGACAACAGGAAGGGTTTGGGTTCAACAAGTGATGTAACCAGAATTTCTTATATCGATGTCCGACGCCGTTCAGGCCATTGGCGCTCTTGATGCCTCCCTGGCGGCTGGATCCGATGCGTCGATTCAGTTCCCGCTGACGGCATCGGCGACCTCGATCGCCAAGTCGACCAGTGGCACCGCCGATGCCACCGCCAAGGTGAACGACGTCAACCTCACCGCCGGTGTGGATTCCGAGATCACCGCCAGTAGCACCAACGGGGCGGCAGTGGCACTCACCGACCAAGTGGGCGTGGTGGCTTCCAGCACCAGCGGCGTTGCCCAGGCCGGCTGCAGTTTGGACTTCATCGGTGATCTCGGCGACTCCGGCAACTCCACCGCCGGCACCGTGATCACAGCGAGGCCGCATGAAAGCAGCGCGTCGACCTGCGGCGATGCGCATTGCCGCTTTTGCGCTAGTGCGCATTTCTGTGCCTCCGCCTTTTTGGCTTTGCGCTTCTGTGCACTGCCGTTAAAGTGCATAAACGATTAGGTGGTTTTCGCAAGACATACGGAAGGGTCGTGGTCGATCATGTGGTGTACGTCTCCTTCCCTCATCCCCACATCTCCCTCCCATGGCTGATACCGCCCAGGCAATTGGCGCCCTTGATACGGAACTGACAGCTGGATCCGATGCTTCGATCCAGTTTCCGGTGACGGCATCGGCGACCTCCCTCGCTAACTCCACCAACGGCACCGCCGAGGCCAGCGCCACGGTGAACGACGTGGCCGGTGTGGTGAACTCCACCGCCACCATTGGCAACAACACGACGATCGCCGCCACGGTGACCGGCGCTGCGATTGCCACCGCGGTGAACGTGGGCGACAACGGCGCCAACCTCGACACAGCCACTGCCACGGCTGAGCTGATCGGCAACACAGGCGGCTTCCTTAGCAACGACTCGGACACCAACACCGACATCACGGCCGGCAACGCCGCCACGATCTCGGCCACCGTTGGCATCACCGGCACCGCCTCGGCCACCTCGGTGAGCGGTAATAGCTCGGCCGGCGCCGACGGCGGCAGCGTTTTCGGCTTCTTGGATACCGGCATCACCGTTGGGTCCACCGGCAACCTGACCGCTGGCGTTGATTCCGATATCACCGCCAGCAGCACCAATGTGGGTGGCATCGGCTTCCCAGCCGCCTCCGATGCCGACGCCAGCCAGAGTGTGTTCGGCATTGCCGGCACCGGTGACGGCACCAGCGGCGGCATCACCCTCGGCAGCGATGGGGTGATCACCGCCAATGCCGGCACCACCGCCAACCGGGTCACCACCACTGCCACGGCTGTGGGCGCCACCGGGGACGCCACCGCTAACGCCAGCCAGGGCACCGTGGCCGGTATTTCTGGCGATGGTCTGATCGATGTTGGCGCTAACGGCACGATCACCGCTCGCGCCTACAGCACCGATGCGGCCAGCGCCACCACGGTGACCGGCGCCGCAAACGCCACCGCCGACACCACCGAAACCCTCGGCCTCTCGAATGCCACGGTGACCGTTGGCAACGACGGCACGGTGAGGGGCTTCGCCGGCCAGACCACCACCGCGGCTGCCACCACCACCGACGGCGACGCCACCTCCAATGGCACAAGCACCACCATCCAGGGTGTGGCCGTGACCGACCTGACCGTGGGCGGCAACTCCAGCGGCGGCATCGTGGGCTCGGCCACAAGCGTGCTCGGCTCCACCGCCACCAGCACCACCGGCAATGCCACCGCCACGGGCACTGTGACCACGATCGATGGCTTCGATCTGACTGGCACCGCCACCATCGGCAACAACGGCACCCTGAACGGCGTTGCCTCCTTGACCAACACGGTGGCTGCCACCACCACCGATGGTCAGGCCGATGCCAACGGTACGGCTGATACCGTCCGTGCGATCGATCTCGCTGCCGATGCTGCGATCACCCTTGGTAATGGCGGCACCGTTGCCGGTGGCACCACCGCCACGGTGAGCTCCACCGCCGTGAACGTGAACGGCGGCACCTCCACCGCTGTGGCCAACGCCAGCGAGCTGATCGGCATCAACGATGCCGGCAACGAATCCGCCGGCATCAGCGTGGGCGGCGCCGGCACCGTGACCGGCACCGTGACTGCCGCTGTCACGGCTGCCGCCACCTCGGTGTCGAATGACTCCACCGCCACGGCCTCAAGCCTCACCGTTGAGGGTCTGAATCTGGATTCGGTGATCGTCGGCGATGCCGGCACGATCACCGGCTCCGCAGCGATCACCGATCTGGCCACCGCCACCAGCACCGAGGGTGTGGCCACCTCCGAAGTGGCGGCCACCCAATTCACTGGTTTTGACCTCGGTGCCACCGGCACGATGTCAATCGGTAATGGCGGCTCGGTGACCGGCAGCGTCACCGGCTCCAGCACAGCGATCGCCACCTCGGTGGACGACTTCGCCGATGCCAGCGTGGCGATCGCCAACGCCCAGGGCTTCGGCACCGGCGATGGCACGGCGACCGTGGGCAACGGCGCTGTGGTGAGCGGCACCGCCTCCCTCACCAACACGGCCACCGCCAGCACCACCGACAGCACCACCGGTGACACAACTGCCTCGGTGGGCAATGACCTGGTGCAGGGCATCAACCTCGAAGCCCTCACCGTGGGCAACGGCGCTTCGATCACCGCCGGCGCCAGCAGCGTGCAGACGGCCTCGGCCTCCACGGTGGAGGAAACGGGCAGCCTCGGCAGCAGCAGCTCCGCCACGGTGGCTGACTCCGACGTGGTCACCGGTCTGGACACCACCGACCTCACGGTGGGTGGCAGCACCAGCCGGCTGCAAGCCACCGCGACCCTCACGGGTGCCGCCACCGCCTCCAATGTGAGCGGCAACAGCACCGCTGGCGCAGGTGTGGGTGCCGCTGTGACCGGCGCCATCGGTGACGGATCAGACACCACCGACATCGTGGTGGGCAACGACCTGGTGGGCGGCGCCATCTTTGATGCCCGCAGCACCCTGACTGCAACGGCCTCCAGCGTGGGCGCCAGTGCCGCCGCCGATGCCGGTGACGCCGCCACAAGCGTGACCGGCATCAACGCCGTCGACCTGACGGTGGGCGACAACGCCGGCACGATCTTCGGTCAGGCCACCTCCACGGTGACCGCCGCTGCCTCTTCAAGCGGCAGCCTCGCCGGTGAAACAACCGTGTCGACCGCCAATGCGTTCCAAGCCGCAACCGGCGTGCTCAGCACCACCACCACGATCGGTGGCGATGGCAACCTCACGGCCCTCTCCACCCTGAATGGCACGGCCACGGCCAGCAACGTGGGTGACATTGCGGTGGAGGACGACAACTCAGTTGCCAGCCTCACCCTCTCCGGCACCGGTGTGAACAACGCCGCCGGCGATGCCACGGTGATCGGCGGCAGCGGCAATGTGCTGGGTCAGGCGCTCACCAATGGTGGTGCCACAGCCCAGACCGTGAACGGTGACGCCAACGGCACCGCTTCGGTGATCAGCACCGGCCTGAACCTGAACAGCCCCGACGCCGACATCACCATCGGCCGTAGCGGCAACATCACCGGCCTGGCGGTGACCGGCGCCCTCACCGGCTCCGCCCTCACAGACCAGATGGATGTGGTGGCCACCTCCACCAGTGGCATCTCCGACGCCGCCGGCAGCTTCGATACCACCGGTATCCTCGGCAACGGAACGGGTACTGTGCTCACGGCGGGCCCCAACGATGGCGACATCACCGGTAGTGCCTTTGGCGGTGCCCGGGTGATCGCCAGCAGTACCGAAGGCAATGCCACCACCCTGATCGATGATGCGGGCCTCACTGGCGCCGGCACGAACATCTTCGGTATCCAGGACGTCGACATGTTCGGCGGCCAGGTGGGCACGAACAACATCGTGGGCACCGGCTTCGGCAAGTTCGACAGCATCGCCACCTCGGTGGGCGGTGATGCGACTGGCACCAGCAGCGTGAACGTCAACGGCATCTTCAGCAGTGGCGACGACAACTCGATCGTCACCTCCGGCAACGTGAATGCCCAGGCCACCCTGGCTAACACGGTGACCGCGAGCTCGGTGTCGGGGTCCGCCACGGCTACGGCCACCAGCAATGCTGTGGGCCTCAGGGGATTCGACGTCACGATCATCGGCAGCGGCAACCTGGTGGCTGGAGCCAGCTCCAACACCCTCACCACCGCCAGCTCCAACGCCGGCAACGCCAGCGCCTGATCCGCGACGGTTACGGGAAACGGTGTTAACGCCGTTTCCCTTTGTTTTCATTCGCCACCGTTCACCTCTTCATGGCTGATCAGCCTGTTTCCACCGCACTCTCGAGGGCCATTGCCCTCCGGTTTGACCCCAATTCGATTGTGGTCGGTGGTACGGGCCTGCTGCTGCAGGTCAACCCTGCAGCAAACGCCACCGCCCGCACCATTGAAGGTGTGGGCTCCGTTTCAGCCAGTGCCCGGGCCCAAGGCCTGGGCGCTGGTTATTCCCGTTATTACGAGAGCGTTCCAGGCTC
>Ga0315905_10000985_pt1 | contig 31067 bp, 35 predicted proteins | sample LakEriMetagenome_5_FD_203522 | JGI IMG/M metagenome (GOLD analysis project Ga0315905, IMG submission 203522) | Freshwater fungal communities from buoy surface, Lake Erie, Ohio, United States - Buoy 4 MA121 | ecosystem: Environmental > Aquatic > Freshwater > Lake | place: USA: Lake Erie, Ohio... | reverse complement strand
TTCATTAAATATATAATACCACGACCTTTCAAAAAAATGTCCTTCTGATGGGTTAATGTGATGATTTACTTCTAAAATTAATTTTTGATAATATTCAATGGGACGATTCAATATTAATTCCTTTTTAACAGAAAATAAGGCATTCCCATATATTTTTATAGGATTTGGATAGTTTTCATTTATATTTTTTTTAAACCAATCAATAAACACTTGAGGAGTATTATTTTTGTAATTGTTTTTAAGATAAAACCCATTTTTACGCAAATTCCAATGTGGACCCCATATTTTACTTGGATTATTTATATAATTGTAAACAACAGTTGGCACTGATTTTCCATAAAGAAGAGCTTCATCTTTTAATTTTAATAAATAATTAACGTCATTTTTTTCGCGATGGTCTTCAATATTTGCTTGAGTAAAGACAACTATGTCTGGTAGATTGTAATAATTGTTAATAATGTAATTTAAATAAGTGTCTGATTCTCTACCAACGTTGTTTAATGGAATTTCCAAATTAATATCAAGGGGATTTCCTTTATTATATATTATGCAATTGTCCTTTTCTGTAAATAACCATTCTATATCTTCATTGTAACGAGCTACAATTATTTTATAAGACATATATAATAAAAATTTATTATTTTTAACCTTTTTTCATTAAAAATGCAAACACTAAGAAAATTAATAAAATAATAATAATAATATATAAAATGTTGCAAAAAAATATATTTTTATTATGGTTGCAAGGTTGGGAAAACGCAAAATGGTTAAATAAACAAGTTGGTGAATCTTGGGAAATAAATAATCCAGAATGGAAAATCCATTACATTGATTTAGTTAATTTAAAAAATTACGTTAATGACATTGATTATATTTATGATGAACAAAAAGAAATTTCACCTCAAGCAAAAAGTGATATTATAAGATTAAGTTTATTAAAAAATCATGGTGGAGTTTGGGCAGATGCCACAATGTTATGCATGCAACCACTTGACCATTGGGTGCATGAAGCAGTTGAACCGGCACAATTTTGGATGTATCATGGTCACGGCGCAGGAATGAGCAAAGAAATTGGCCCTGCAAGTTGGTTTATAATATCACAAAAAGGAGAATATATTATAAGTAAATGGAAAGAAGAATGTGATAATTTTTGGAACTTTAATTGTAAGACAAATAATTATTTTTGGATGGATGAACTTTTTAAAAATTTATTTCATAAAGATAGTTATTTTAAAGAATTGTGGTGCAAAGTTCCATATCTATATTGCGAATTAGATGGTCAAAGCCATACATTAGCACATTATGGTATGAAAAATAACACTCCTCATATAAAAAACATTTTTGAAATAACTCCTCCATATGCTTTAAAATTTTGGAGCAGATGGAATAATATATTTCCAAATATAAATACAGAAGAATGCATTAATTCAAATGGCTATTTTGCTATACAATTATCAAAAAGAAAATATTGTTTTAAACATCAGATGTAAAACGCCTAGCCGCAAATAATTTAATGACAGTTTTCATAACTTAATATAGTTTGCATTAAAATAAATTGAAACCCACTATCGGCGCACCCCACCTAAACCAATACTTGCACTGGTAGTTGCACGAGGTTTAACTCCTGCCAGACGTGCATATTCTGGAGAGAAAATGTTGACCCTTGCAAGAGCTTGTTGTCTTAAAAATTGTTGTTGTAATGCAACCTGTTGAATCATTTGAAGTTGTTGCTGTTGTTGGAATGCGATTTGTTGTTGCTCTTGCATTTGCTGCTCTGGGTTTCTCTCTTCATCTGAAGGGTGATAAGGGATATTGGACCATTCTTCCGTGGGTATAGCAGTTCGGTCGGTAGTTTCACGGTCAGGGAAAACCACTTTGCTAACTGGTTCTCTCAAATCATATTCATGATAAGTGTCTGCTTCAAATCTGATTGATGTCATAAAAGACGTCACATTGACTACAAACGTTCTCTCACTCTCTACTACAAAAACATTGTCATCTGGGTTCAATGATTCAGCATCAACGCTAAAAACCAACTTATGAATGGTTCTTAATCCGTCTTGGCCATTATCAGTTTTCATGCGTTGAGGGTCCTTTCTGGAGACAAGGCGAGAGACACCGTCAAATAATTGGAGGATTTCAGGACTGCCGATGTTGTAAAAATTGCTGCGGTCAATTTGAAGACCAAATGCAAAGCAGCGCTTTTGTAAACAGGCGTCTTCCATACCCCAGCCCCAGTAATTTGGATAACCATTAATAAGGTCAAAATCGGAACCCTTAATAACAACAATTCCTCCTAAAGCAGTTTCAAATCCGTAATGGTGCTTAACAACTCCTTGAGTAGTTTCATAATCAAACAGCTTGTGAAATGGTAAGGTGTCTACGTCATTGAAAATGAAAGACACGTCCTGGTAAGAATCCGGATACTTTTCCTTGATTGCTAAAAAGCCGATATTCTTCATGGCTCCACGATTAAAATTTCTGGCGTCGCATTGATGGACGAATAGAATTTCGTAATCATCTTGCCCTTCAAGGATAAATTCCATTTGCTTGCAAAAAAAGAACTTTTGCTGAATGCGGTCCCTATAAGGGACAATAAAAACTCGTTTGGGCGCTACACTGGTCATTTAATAATAAAAGTATTTTAATTTCTATTATTAAATGCAATTGTTTATAATTTTTACCCAATATTGAAGAGTGAGTTTTTCATAATTGAATTCTTTACTCTTAAAGTCTTCTATGGTTTTATCCAATAATTCTCTAGTTATTTCAGTCCACTCGTTAACAATTAACACAGGCAAATCTTCAAACATCTTTTGAAAATTTGGCGCTTTTACAATTGGAATTGCTCCCAAACAAAGAGTTTCCCAAGTCCTATGACAGTCCATTCCCATTCCAAATGGAGATAGCACAAACGCATGTTGTGTTATATTATTCCAATTCTGTGTTCGTTTTGTAAAGCTTTGGTTTATAGAGAGAAGTTCGCTTGGAATCTGTTCAAATGCAGTCTTTCGTTGATCAAATCTATCATTAATTGATGTAAAATTAACATATATAGTCGGCGTTCTTTCATAAAATGGTGTCATTTGTTGACGCAAGTTAATTAAAATTCCCTCTTGGTCTTTGGGCAAATGTCCCTCTCCGTTTGTTTTCCAGTAATAATTAGGATCATTTGAAATTGTGTGATAATCTAATCCAATTGGCAATTGAATTATCTTTTCGTGTCGTTGTATCTGGGTGTTTTGAGCGAACCACTTTAATAAATGTGGACTGTTAATAAGAGTTGCCGATTCTGAATTTGTAAGAGCTTCTTTTGGAACACACATATCTGAATCACCAGTTACTAATACAAATGTGTTATTTATTTTTGGTAATATTTGCAAAACAAAAAACTTTAATAAATCGCTGCAAACATATATAGACATTCCGTTAAACCTTTTACTAGAAATTAACATTTTAACCAAATATATATAGTCATTATCGCAACTAGATTTTGGTTTTAAAGAATGAAATGTGCAAGATTTTAATAATCCTCTTGAACAAACAAAGTAACATAGATTTTCCATATAGTTTATTATAATAATATAATTTTTATTTTATAACCATAATCCCATTTAAAAGTTTAAATTAAATTATTTTATTTTATATTCAATAAGTATAAATGGTAAGAATATCAAAAAACACTAAAATACAGATATTTTATGATAGAAAATATATGGCATTTGACCTATTTATTTATTCGGTCAACAATGTTTTAAAAACTTTATTTAACGACGTTTGTTTTATAGATAATTTTGATAAATTAGAAAAGAATTCAACAACTGTCTTAATTATGTATATTAATGATTTAGGAAAATATGTAAAAAATTTTGGGTTTAATGTTAATAACAGCATAAGAATAATTTTTATTCATGCAGATTTTATGTTTAATCATTCAAAATACGATCAAAATGAAATTATAAAGTTTGTTAATGAGGTTAATAAAAATAAGTGTTATATTTGGGAGTATAGTTCACAAAACATATTTTATTACAATCAGCATTATAAAAATATTAAATATTATTTCATGCCATTGTTGTATAACAACTATATTGAAGATTTTTATAATTCTAGGTTAAAAAATGGAAAGATACCGTGGGATAAAAAGGATATTGATATAGTTTTTCTGGGAGATTATTCTGAAAGGAGAAAAGTTTTTTTTGAGAGTATTAAAACTAAATTTAATACATATATCATTACTAATAACAACAATTATGAAGATATGGTTAATATACTTGAGAGAAGTAAAATTTTTGTGAATATTTTTTCAAAGGAAACAAATAAGGCATTTGATTATTTTAGATTAGCCTTATTATACTCCAATAAAGTTTTTACAATAACCGAAACACCGCAAGTTAATTTTAAAATTGAAGAAAATCTAATAGAACTTAAGGATGTTTTAATTACATGTGATTATGAAAGTATGCAAGAGACAATAAATAAATATTTGAATGGACTTGAAACTGATATTAGTTTAATAACGGAAAAAACATATGATTGTTTTAAGAAATATTCATTAGAGGATAGTATCTACAAATTTTTTGAAAAACAATGATGCAATAAAACATAATTTAATAATTTAATAATTTAATAATGTTATATTATTATATTAATGAGTAATATTGAACTGTTCTATAAAACACGTTCTTTAAAAATGCAGTCAATTTATAAACATAATGAGACTATAAGAAAAAGTAAAACGCGGCGAATTATAGACTGTTTCTTGTTTTACAATGAATTTGATATAATAAACTATAGATTAAACGTTTTGAATGATATTGTTGATTATTTTGTTATTATTGAAGCAACCAATACTTTTTCTGGAAAAGACAAACCTCTTTTTTCCAATAATCTTAAAGAATTATTTGAATTATACAAGGATAAAATAATTCATATAGTTGTTGAAGATACGCCGTATAAATATCCAAATATAAATTATGCAAATAAAGAACAATGGACTAATGAAATACATCAAAGAAATTGTATTAAGCGCGGACTAGACAAACTAAATTTGCTTGATGAAGATTTTATTATTATCGCTGATGTTGATGAAATACCAGACCCAAGAACATTACAATTAATTAAAAACAATACTATTCCAGTTTATATTAATACTTTAGAAATGGATTTATATTATTACAATTTAAACTCTAAACTTACAAGTAAATGGCATTCTGTTAAAATAGTTTTATATCGTATATTTAAAGAGGACAAATTAACATGCGAAGACTACCGTGGTTATAAGTGTCCAATTATAAAGAATGGTGGTTGGCATTTATCGTATTTTGGAGATAAACATTTTATAAGGAATAAAATTCAACAGTTTTCCCATCAAGAATACAATAATGATAGTTTTATAGATTTAGAAAAAATAGAATACCGACTAAAAAACTTTAAAGACTTGTATGATAGACCAGGGGATGATATAATTCAAATTTTAACAAGAGACAATAATTATCTCCCAATCAATTATGAAAAATATTTAAGCAAATTTATTACAATATAGAAATATATTTTTATACTATATAAATATGTTTTTAAATATGGGTTTTAAAAAACAACAACAAACTAGAATTATTCTAGAAAAGTTACGAAACGAGAGAATGAACAAAGTAAATGAAAAAATAAAAGAGCATAATGACAAAATTCGTGCACATAATCAAAACAAAAATAAATATTCGCCAGAGTTGTATGATAAATTAACATCAATACAAAATACTTTAAAATTAGATTATGGAACCTTTCTAGATGAATATCCTGAACAAATGATGGTTGTTAGATATTTAACAGGAAATGAAAAGGTTTTAGAAATTGGCGGCAATATTGGAAGAAACAGTTTAGTGATTGCATCTATTTTAAATAAAAATAACAACAATAATTTTATTTCGCTTGAATGTGATGAAGAAATTTCAAAACAATTAATTCATAATAAAAACATAAATAATCTGGATTTTTTCATTGAATCGTCTGCGTTATCTAAACGCAAATTAATACAAAAGTCTTGGCAAACTGTTGCATCAGATGAATTGTTAGATGGATATAAAACGGTTAACACAATTAATATTACAGATTTAAACAAAAAGTATAACATTGAATTTGATACATTAGTTTTAGACTGCGAAGGTGCTTTTTATTATATATTGTTAGACATGCCCGAAATATTGAATAATGTAAAATTAATAATAATGGAAAATGATTACCTTGATGAATCTCATAAAAAATATGTAGATGACATATTAAATAATGCTGGGTTTAAAATAGATTATATAGAGGGTGGAGGTTGGGGGCATTTTGCTAACAATTTTTTTGAAGTTTGGAAAAAATAAAAAATCTAATTTAAAACACTAATTATATCATTGGCAACATCATTTATATTCCTAGACAAACAACCATTTTTTAAAATGGGACTATTCACTACTTGCAAATATTTATTATCATCATTTATTATTGATACTATTTTGTTTATTGCGTTATTTACACATATTTCATTTAAATTTGGTATATTGATAAATCTGTCTTCATTAAAATAATCACAAATTTTGTCAGAACCCCAGTATATTGGTATTGTTTTTGACAAAAACCCATTAATTATTTTTTCTGTAATATAAGTTTCCTGTTTAGTATTTTCTAAACAAATAACAAACTTATATTGTGAATAAAAATTTAATATTTCATCAGAGTTATATGCACCAGGTATTTTGGGAATATTATTTCTAAAATTACCTGCATAGTCAATTTTTACTTTTTCTTGCAATCTATCCAAAAAATAATTTCTTTTTTGGCAATTTGAGTTTGATATAACTGCACAAATTTTTTTTTTTGGAATAATTTTTCTCTCCATTGGGTTTTGTAAAATATTTATATAATTGTTTGAGTATATATATGGAATAAATAATGGCAGATTTACGGTTTTAATTGTTTTGTTTGTTAATTTTCCAGTTAATATAATATCATAATTAATAATTTGGTTTACTCTTTCATAATTATTTTTAAAATGGTCAGTTAAAATTCGTTGCTGAGACTCCCCGTTAAAAAAAATAGTATATTTCCATTTTTTTTTATTAATATACGTTTTATCAGAAAATACGCTTTCAAATAATGCATCACAGTCATTTGGATTATCTCCAACTTCAATTGTTTCATTAAATGCAAGTTCAAATAATTTTTTAAAAAAATCAAATTTAATAGGATCGGTATTCTCAATAAATCCTCCCCAAAAACCGTGAATAAATACTTTCATTTATATATTAAAATATTTTTTATATTATTTCAAAACAACTTATTAATAATTTTCTTTCTATATAATAAATCAATGATACCCAAAAGCATTTACCAATCGTGGTATACAACAAGTCTACATCCACTAGTCCAAAAACAAATTAATAATATAAAAGAAATGAACCCTGATTATTTTCATAAAATATACACAGACGACGAAATAAATTCTTTTGTTAATGACAATTTTCCAGGAGAAATTGCCGATTGTTATAACAAAATAAACATAATTGTATCAAAGGTTGATTTTTGGAGATACCTTATCCTATATAAACTTGGTGGTGTATATTTAGATATGGATTCTTCTATTAATATACCATTAAGTGAATTAATAAAAGATGACGACAATGCAATAATAACTGCTGAAAAAAATGAAAATATGTTTGTTCAATGGGCACTAATATTCAATAAAGAACATCCAATTTTAAAAAAAACAATTGAACTAATAGTTGAAAATATTAAATTTAACAAGTATCCTAATGATATACACAGAACAACAGGACCCTCAGTTTTTTCACAAGCTATAAATATTGTTCATTATAACAATAACGCAAGATTTGTTAGACACAACTTAATACACAAAAATTTTGATATGACATTTAAATGCTACAATAGTTCATATAGAATATATAGTATAGATTATAATGAATATTTAACTTTTAAACATGAATCATCGCAATTTTTGTATAACTCAAAACCACATTGGAGAGATGAACAAAAAAACAAACCATTATTATTATAACTTTTTGCAAATTTTATTATTTTTAACAACAAAATAATAAAACATGCATTACATTGCTTTTTCCTATCCAAATAATTAATCTATAAAAACCTTCTTAAATTGTTTAATCACCTTTTCTGGAGTATATTCTTTAAATGCATTCCAATCTTTTTGAGACACAGAAACTCTATTTTCTTTTGTTAAAAAATTTGTCAAAACATAATATAAATTATCTTCATTATACCATACACCTTTATCTCTTAAAAAATAAATGTGCGCTCTATCTACGTTTGGATTAAGTTTTAAATTTGGGGTTGTTACAATTGGTTTATTTTTACTTGAAAATTCAGCAATAGCTAAACCAAAAGATTCTCCTATATGTCTCGCATGTAACATTGCATCACATGTATTTATAAATTCAACTTTTTCATCTAAATCAATTGTTCCTTCTATATGAATTATATTTGGCAAAGATTCGCAAAAAGGTTGCGTATTCATAAATAAAAAAAATATTTCAGATTTATCTTTTGCAACATCATAAACAATTTTATGAACATACTTAATATCAAATGCATCGTAACCACCATATCTTCCGTATACAATTGCGTCATTTGGTATATTTAATTTTTCCCGTAAATTTCTATTATTGTCTGGCAAATTAATCATATGTGGAACTATCGGCAAACTTCTTTTATAACCTTTTATAAATTGAGATATTCCTGAATATACGTTTCCATGGGGTTGGTTACAATGAAACACACAATGAATCACGGTTTTTATAACTTTACTAACTTGACCTTCGTTGTCGCCTGCTTTAATTATATAAAAAATATCACATTTTGTTTTAAGCATTACTTGGTCAACTAATTTAAAATTATTTACACCAATAACAGTAAAATATTTTTTAAACATTTCAATAACGTCTTCTCTATTATCAGGTCTTGTGGTGTTATACATAATGATAGATTCGTTTCCTAAAATTGTTTTATTAAAATAAGCATAGTTGAAAACGCTTACTGTTGTGCCACGTTCATTTAAACAATTATCCCAAAATGCTATTTTTACCATATTGTTTAGTATTCATTGATATTATTTAATATTATAACAAACTTTTATTGCAATATAAAAATCAACGGTCTAGAGAAGATTTGAATAATCCATTAGAAGTTCCTTGTATTGTTAGCGTTGGTTCACTCCAATAAATGTTAAAGTTATTGTTATAGTTTAAGTGGTTAAGTAAATGATCTAATGGCATTGTAACAATATAATTTGGTGAGTTAACTTTCTCTAATATTTTTTTACAACACTTCTTTGAAACAATATATGAGTCTGCACATCTAGACGAGCCGTTAATTCCGCCAATATTTTTGTTTATTAGTTCAACGCTTTTTTTATAAACAGTTTTGTTTGGTTCCAATCTATAACTAGGTATATGGACTCCATGTCCTTCGCCAAAAAATAACATGTCCCAATCTGACGGCAAATCATTTATATGTTTTTCAATTTTAGATTTAAAATTGTCAGCTAGTATTACATCATCTTCAAATATTATAGCATAGTCATAGTTTTCTGAAATAATCTTATAACATTCAAAATGATGCAGCGTCAATGATATTTCAGAATCTTTAAGATTTTTGAACCTAGCTTTATCTTTATCAGTTAATTTGTCTTTTCCATAATTTGATACAAATTCGCAAGTTAAATCGTTTTTTCTTAACTCTTGCAAAATGTGTTCTTTTCTTTCAATAAGTTTGTCATAATGGACTATTAGTATTTTCATATATAATATATATTATATTATTATATAAATGAATTGTTGCATATGTGGGCCTGTTAAAAATTGCGGACCGTATTTAGATAAAATTTTTGAAAATATAGAAAAAATTGGAACCATTTTTGACAATTATGCATTAATTGTTTATTATGATAAATCAGACGACGACTCTTTGGAAAAATTAAAAAAATACAAAGAAAAAAACCCTAAACTTGAATTATTTGTTAACCTATCACAAATGCTTCCTTATAGAACGCATAATATAGCAAAAGCTAGAAATCATATGTTAAATAGAATTAAAAATAACTACAGTCATTTTCAATATTTCATTATGATGGATTTTGACGATAGATGTGCACTTGACATTAATCTTGATGTTATTAAAACAACCTTGAATAGAAATGACTGGGATGCCGTTTCATTTGATCATCCCACGCATGGATATTATGATTTCTGGGCACTATCCATAAGACCTTACACTTTAAGCTGTCATCATTTTCATAATAAACTTTTAGGATTAAATAAAATTATTAATCTTATTAATAATTGTCAAAAAGATAGTTTGATACCTTGTTGGTCAGCTTTTAACGGATTTGCTATATATAAAACTGACAAATTTATAAATTGTTTTTATGATGGCAGATTTAGACTTGACTATATTCCAAAGCAGTTGATAATTGAAAATATTAAATACGCTGGCCCAATAGATAACAGCGTTCAACAAAACGAAGACTGTGAACACAGACATTTTCATTTTCAGGCAATATTAAATTACAATGCTAGAATAAGAATTAGTCCTCTTCAAGTTTTTAATTTATAAAAAATAATATATTATAAGTTATGAAGTCTTGTATTTGCGGAGCTGTTAGAAACGTTGAACAACATTTAGATAAAGTTTTTTCTAATATGGAAAAGATTGGAACACTTTTTGATGATTATGTTATTATTTTATATTATGATAATTCTAGCGACAATACTTTACAAAAATTAAAAGATTATCGTGCTATAAACCCAAAACTAAAATTCTATGTTAATAAAACCATTGTCAGCAACTTTAGAACTCAACGTATAGCAAATGCTAGAAATGGTTGCTTGCAAATGATTCGTGCTAACTATAGTGATTATGAAATGTTTGTTATGATGGATTGCGATGATGTTTGCACATCAGATATTAAATTAGATGTTTTAAAAAAATATCTTTATAAAAACTCGTGGGATTCTTTATCCTTCAATCGCTCAGATTATTACGATATATGGGCATTATCCATAAGACCGTATATATTTAGTTTTCGTCATTATAAAAATGAAGTTAAAGTTTTGAATGAAATGAAACAATACATTTCCGATTTGTTATCAAAAGTTCCTGAAAATGGATTATTACAGTGTGCATCTGCATTTAATGGATTTGCTATTTATAGAACAAATAAATTTTTGAATTGCAATTATGATGGAAGTGTTAGACTTGACCTTATACCAAAAAATTACATATACAACAACATTATTGTAAATGGTCAAAGAATAGAATTTAAAATAGAATCGGGAACAGAACAAACCCTTAATGAAGATTGCGAACACAGAGCATTCCACATGCAAGCTATTAATAAAAATGGTGCCCGCATTCGCATTTCTCCTGAAATATTATTTAATTAATAAATTGCAAAACTGTTAAAATTATATATTATTTCTTGCATTAAACTAAGAAATGTTTGATATTGTTCTTAATAGTCCAGCATTTGTTATTTATGTTGAAGCGTTATCCCCTGAGAGAAAAGACTTTTTTAGCAATAATATTATTAACGCTGGATTTACCGATATGCAAATTTTTCCAGGGGTAAATGCAAGAGACGAAACAGAGTTAAACAATGCAATGGCTTTATTTCCAGGAATTAAATTTGATAATGCTCCAAGCGTTGGACAAAGAGGTTGTTTATTGTCTCATTTAAAAGTATTGAAACATATAGTTGATAATAAAATCTTAATTTCTACCGTTTTTGAAGACGACGTCCATTTTCACCCGCAATGGAATGAATTAGCACCTGAATTTTTTCAGAATACTCCCAAAAATTTTGATATTCTTTTTATCGGAAATCAGATGGGTCATCCTGAAAAAAAACCCAGAATATCTAAAGCCCAGTGTTTTTGCACTCATGCGTATATTATAACTCTTCAAGGGGCTCATCGTCTGTTAAATTCTTTATTAAATTGGGATTATCAAAATTCTCACATTATTCGGCTGGGATACAATCTTGTTGGATTATATATTATTGACGTAATGATAATAGATATGCAAATTAGAATGAATAACGGAACGCTTAATAAAAAATTTACATGGTATTGTTGGAATGGAACAAAAAATCCTTGTCAATTTAATCAGTTGAATAATATGGACCAAAGAAATAGTGGACTAGTTTTTCAAAGCAACGAGTTTAAATCTATAGTTGCTTAAATATTAATAAAATATTAATAAAATAATATTAAACATACGTCTAATATTATCGTATCCAACAATGAAGAAAACGGCGATGCTTCTTCTCTCTACAACTACTGTTTAAAGAGGTTGTCGTATTCTAGTTCCTGAAACTATTAAGAACTTGCACGTTCCCAAATGTCACATGTGCAAGCATTTTATTCCTGGAGACTCGGTCCATTTGCTTTTTGCGTCTGATTCGCACACATTTGCCAAGTGTAAGAAATTCGGCGACGCCGATCTTGTTTCCGGTAAAATTAAGCACAATTATGCAGAATCTTGCAGGTCAACAGAATCCAAGTGTGGAACAAATGGCACTCGTTATGAGTTTGACGAATTTTATAAAGCGAAAAGCGATTTACGGGGTGTTCTCCATTGGACTGCCATATTTTCTCCTGTAGCTTTAATCGTTTTTGCTAATTATTTTTTACGACAAAATTGAACAAAAAATGTTTTATAATGAAATTACATAAATTTGTGATATTTTTACCCAATTTAACTAGAGCCAGAATACTTCTTCAAAATAACTGCTGGAACCAACTCGTCTTTAAGTTTTTCTATCTTCTTAAAACATTTATTAATTGTTACTTCACTAATTTCACTGACGTTCTTAACATCCTTCTTGCTAATATTAAGTTTGCATATTTGAGCAATGAAATATACGACTCCCGCGGCAATAGAATGTGGTGTGTTTTCTGGCATCAATCCCAGTTTCTCAATCTTCATTGAGATGAATTGGCTCACTCTCGTCAGCTCAGAGTTAATATTCAACTTAGAGCAATAACGTTCAATAAATGCCTCCGGCTTTGTCCTGCAAAACGACGTCTTCTCATTGTTCTCCATATCCTTCTCCAAATTATTAATAATCAGCTGAGCGTTTTTGCATCCCTTGGTGGCGCTTGTAACATCCAAATGAAAGATAGTTGCAATCTCCTTTGCAGTTCTAGGGTAGTTGTTAATCCTGCATGAAATATAAATGGATGCCGCTAAAATTCCATCGCGATTATCTCCCCTAAAGGTCAGCTCATACTCTGAAATCTTCTTATGATACCTAATTGCATCATCAATTATCATCTTTGGCATACCAGCATTTTGTGACATGATTGTAATCCTTTGGAACTCATCATATTGCGACTTCTCCTTATATGGCATGGATTGCCACTCGGTGTAACGTCTAATCTTTCGCATCTCGTATGAAGTAGAACCGCAGCATAACACTTTACATCCGAAAGAGGATTCCTGTAACAATGGATTGATTGGCATGCCACATCTTGTGGGGTCATTTCCATGGTTATCGTCTGCACCGTAATACCTCCATTCAGCAGACTGGTCAACCATATCCTTGTAGATGATTCCACATTTTGTATTTGTGCATGTCAAAAATCCTTCATCGGAAAATGCTAAATTAAATTCACATCGTTCGCATTTCTCGCGGTCACCGCATGCTCTATATATACATTCTAATGGCGCGGTAGGTTTTGAATCATTTGTAACATGTTCGTCAAAGACGTTCCACAGTTCAGCCTTATTTTGTAGTTGATTGTCCTTTCGCTTTTTGCTTCGGTCTTTACTCATGTCTATTCTTTCTTAATGGAAATATATTTTTAATATGATTCAATTTTATTTTAAAGTTTATTTTATATTTTGTATTATTAGTATATGGGAAATAGTATATCATCATATTCAAATTTTCAATTCGGTGGCTCAGACGGTGATTCAAATACTAAAGAAGAAGAAATTGTCACATTGAGTGACTCTTTGGATTTTATAGCTACTTATTACATCTTAACATTGAACTTTCAAAGTTTAAGACAACTAAATGACAAAAAATATTGCACGGATTTGGTAGTTTTGACATCTGACATTATTAATAAATATTTTAGTGATTTAGAAGTAAAAGAATTAGCTGACCGTGTTGAGTCAGGTAAACAAAAATTGGTGTTTTTTAACAAGTCTGATATTGAGAACCTTAATATTCCTGATTCAGAAACAAAAAGGGGCTATTGTGATGAAATCGCTAAATTTTATATTAAAATTGCGCACGTTTTTGCTGCAATAGTTACTACAATTAATCCTGAATACACGTACAAGGATGCTTTTGGAAACGTGGTTAAAAAGTCTTTGATGCAAAAAGACACCATTCCTAGTAATGCTGATGTTAGTGTTTCTAAAATAAATTTATGCAGTGAGAGAATTGATGCGTTGAAAGGAAAAGCTCCTGAAAAATCAAATGATGATGAAGAAAAGGCGGATGAATTAAATGAAGAAGTGGAGGACGCAAATGAAGTAGTGGGCGCAAATGAAGTAGTGGACGCAAACGAAGTAGAAGAACAAGAAGGCGGTGAAGAAAAGATTACCATTCATCCGGAAATTTGCTCTGTAAATCTTGATAAAAATGGAGAGACAAATTATTTAAATGAGGAACCTGGAATCAATGAGCTTATTGATTTATATTTTGATGGGGATTATGACTATAAGACTGGAAAATTTCTTGGTATGACAGCAGAAACGGAAAAGAAATTCCAAGAGGATTTGAAACGTTTTTACTTAGCGTTTACCGACAATGATGATATGCCATCAGATATAAAAAAATTCAGCGATATAAAATTGAGGGATTACAGTCAAAAGAAGTATTGTGAAACGCCTCAAAAAGCATTAACTGGAACTTACAAGGACAAATTGTTTAATGATTATGCAAATAACTTGAAAATGATGATTCAATCTGTGAATAAAAAACAAGACAATTTATTAGCTATAATTAATAAAATATTTGTTTATGTTTTAGACCCTGTGACAAAAAAGGATGTAATTCGCGTTAATCCAGATTTAACAGATGATGGACTTCAAGAGATAATTGACGAAACAAGAAACCTAATAGTTGAATTGTATTTGAAATGCGAGGAAGATTTTGTGGAAGGTGTCAAAATTTATGAGGCTATTGTTGAGAGCCAAATATTTGAAACCACCCAAAAACACATAGATCAATTGGAAAAAGAACATGAAAAACTAATCACACCATATATACCAAAACCTGAACCAAGAAACGTTGTTACAGGTCAAATACCCGTTGCAAATTAATTTTAAAATATTATTTATTACACGAAATAATAAATAATATAAAAGCCTAAATGGCTACGCTAAACGCTTAAGCGCGGGCGCGGGCAGCGGCGGCGGAGGCCATGCGGGCAGCGGAGGCAGCGCGGGAAGCGGCAGCAGCAGCGGATCTGGACGCGGCGGCAGAGCGGGAAGCAGATCGGCCTCTAGCGGCGGAGGCAGCGCGGGAAGCGGCGGCGGAAGCAGCACGGGCAGCGGAGGCGGTGCGGGAAGCAGCGCGGGAAGCCATGCGGGACATAGCGCGAGACATTGAGCGGGAGCGGGAAGCAGCGCGGGAAGCTCCGCCCTTGCGGTGGTGACGACGATGGGTTTTTGCCATTTATATATATACCTCACAAAAAAATTTTACTAACAGAAAAATATGCTAAATAATTTTTAAATTCTCTTAATATCAAAAATTATTTTTACCAAACAGAACTTGTGGACGGCCAATACATATGATCGCCCTTTTGAATATTTATATAAACTCCTAAACAATTCCAAACGAGACAATGATATATTTATCTGGAGAATGAGGATTTGTTTTCAATTGCAGTGCTATTGCTTGTTTGTAAATATGTTGTCTTTGTTGCATTGCAAAATACGCTTAAAATGCTTGAAAAAACAACGAACGAATTGGAACAATGTCTTTATTCATATCTTGAAAGTCCCTTAAGTATTCCTGACAGATTGCCAACTCAGATATATTAGTCAAATCTTATCCTATAATTGGACCCGCATCAAATTTAATTTTATCATACGACGCAAACGTTTCATATTGTTTTTTAATGTCTTATTGGTTTTCCTTAAATTTGCAAATTTACAATCTATCAACTGAATTTATTCTCTAATTTATTAAACAAATCATCATTATAAACTAAATTTCCTTGCGGTTTATAAGATGCTATTGGTGTGAATTTTTTCTGATTTTGTGCCTTTGCTGAAGGTGCCGATGGTTCTTTTATCTTAAACATCATTTCTTCCAAAGACTTTGGTTGTGAATTATTTTCCGAACTATCAGCAATCATTGCATCATTAAGTTGCTTACCATTTTCATCAATAATAATTCCTGTTTTCTTTTTGATTTCATTTCTAACATATGATGGCACAAAGTGATTCCATGAAATCATTAATGTATTAGGATGAATGTAACGAACCATAAAACCATTTTCTTTCAATTTGTCTAATAAATATGCAATACACGCAGCTTGGTTATACTTTGGCACACCTATCATTATCTCTGGAACTACAAACCAGCAAAATTGTTCATCTGTTTTTTGCCTCGCAGTTGTTTTAATCCTTACATGAATGCGGTTCAATAGTTTATTATATAGTGCTAATTGATTTAAATCGTGTTGCCGTTTTCTCTCATATAACTCGTCTATATTCAGTTTCTCAGAAAACTCTGCAACATTCTCTAGGGTGAAAATATTCGCCATTTAAAAACTATTAGAAAATTATTTTTAATTTTAACAGTATTAAAGTTATTAAAGTCGGCAAAATATATTAAAAGCATTTTCATAACTTTAATATATCACAACAATGACTATTAAACACCTTGTTATACCCGGAGGAGGGCCGACTGGCCTTAAAGCGTTGGGTGCATTGCAATACCTTGAACAAAATGGCTTTTGGAACATCTCTGATATTGAAACCATTTATTCTACATCCGCTGGTTCAATTATCTCAGTTTTACTCTGTCTTAAATTTGACTGGGAAACAATTAATGATTATATTATTAAACGTCCTTGGAATGAAGCCTTCAAATTTGGAGTGGAACAAATATTTGAAGCTTATTCTAAAAAGGGTTTATTTGATAAAAATATTGCCGAAATATTCTATAAACCGTTTTTTAATGCTAGAGACATTTCAATCGGAATAACTTTAAAAGAATTTTATAAGATTTCAAATATTGAAATTCATTTGTTCACTCTTGATATTAATAATTTTAATCTAGAAGACCTATCGTATATCACACATCCGGACATGCCATTACTAACTGCAGTTCAAATGTCTTCTGCTATACCTATATTGATTTCTCCGGTTTGCGTAGATGACAAATGTTATGTTGATGGTGGAATTGTTTGTAATTACCCCATAAACCAATGTATTCTAAGAGCTGGAAACGTTGATGAAATATTTGGATTGCGTAACAAATATATTATAAATCATGATAATATAGTCAAAGAAAAATCAACTATATTAGAATATGTTATGAACTTTATCGACAAACTAGTAAATAATGTCAGTCTTAGAATTGAAGAACAAACTGTCCCCAATGAATTAATATATGACGCTGAACCAATGAATTTATCTAATATTCAATTAGCACTATCATCTAAAGAAAATCGTCAAGAGTTGATTTATTTTGGTATTGAAGCCGGTAAGACATTCCTTCTTGCGAGAGAAAACACTTTGGTTGAAAAAGTTGATGCACTTGTTTTAGACGACTGTATTCAAGAATTGGGTTAAAGTTGCCTTAGTTGGCTTTGCATCATAATCAATGATTTGGTTATCCTTAACCAACTTAATAGTAGGATATCCGTCTATCTTATAAGTATTCATCATCTTTTCTACGTCAGGCGACTCATTCGTGCAGTTCACCTCTGTAAAAATAATTGTGTAACCATGAATCTGTTTTCCATTGTATTCTGCCTTCACTTGCTCCCATTCGGGCTTAGCGGTCTTGCAGTGTGGGCACCAATCTGTAGAGAATAACATAATTTCCGCCTCTTTTCCTGAATTTCCAGCAGCTTCACTTCCCAATGGAACATGTTCTCTATTTGCCTTGTAGCTGGGATTCTTTGCGGAGTCAGAAACACCTTTATAAATAAAATATGAAATTACTGCTAAAATAATTACCAAAATAATAATTCCAATTGTTCTCCAACTTAATGAAGGTATCATGTTTCTAACACTTGAGAACACACCTGAACTAGCTCCACCAGTGCTTGCTGATAATGAAGACATGCCACCAAACTTTACGTTCTTACTACTCATTGCGTATTATATATATTTGATAAGAATAAATTACTGTTTAAACGAAATAAAGATTCAAATTTATAATAATGTAGAGAATATGCTTTTTAGGAACTCTGATGGATTTATTATTGAGATTAAGAAATCGGATTTCAAAAACGACCACGTTTATTATTCAACTTTAATGAAAATAAAAACGCAATCAATACAACAACCTCTTAGTAAAAATAAAACTAAAACCAACATTAAAACCAATACCAAAGTAGAAGCATTCTTTAATAAAACATGCGAATCAGATTTAAATCTAAAGCAAGAGTCTAAATGCAATTTTTATTCAAAACAAGCAATTAACAAATTGTTGAATGATTTTTAACTAATTAATTATTTTATCTTTTTATTATAGGAATGCCCCTAACGCGTAAAAATAGGAAAACAAACACAACCACAAGAAAACATAAATCCTCTAAAAGAGTTTATAATAAAGACGAATATAACAGTGGTGACGGAATGCTTACCACTGTGTGGGGGCCAAGCTTGTGGCATTTTCTTCACACTATGAGTTTTAATTATCCGGTTGAACCAACACAAGAACAAAAAATGCATTATCGCAATTTTGTTTTAAATTTGCGTCACGTTTTACCATGCAAATATTGCAGAATGAACTTGGTTACAAACTTTAAACAGTTGCCTCTAACAATGAGTCATATGAAGAATAGAGGAACATTCTCCCGCTATGTATACGACCTTCACGAGTTAATCAACAAAATGCTTCATAAAAAATCCAATTTATCTTTCTGTGATGTGAGAGAAAGATACGAACATTTTAGAGCTAGATGCACTGATGAAAAACCCAAGCTTTTCAAATTTACAAAACTAAATAAAACTAAAAAAGAAAAAGAAAAAGGATGTACTGAGCCATTGTATGGAAAGAAATCCAAATGCATTATCAAGATTGTCCCACAGGAAGAAAAATGTGCTACGTTTCAAATGGATAAAAAGTGTGTTAAAACCAAGAGTTAAAAATAATTATATCATAGTGTGATGTAATTATTTATTTACATTCCAAATGTGGAGAAGTTACTTAACACAGGAACAGGTAAATAGCTGTCATTTATTGCGTTGTAATTGGGAACTTTCTTGCACTCAAAGTTGGGTTCAGGGCATCTGGCGCACGCGGGGCATGGAGGACACTTTTCTGTGCGAGGGCACGCGGATGAACTAGGGCATGCAGGGCAAACTGGAGGAACAACCTCTGACTTTAAGATGTATAAATCTTCTTGACCAGGAGGAATCATACGAGCTGGAATTCCGGCAGGCAAAGAGCTGTTATATTGACTATTTGTGTTGTCTACGCTTGCTCCTACAAGTGTGTTACCATTGGGACCAGTAACATATCCAACACTGTTGCCATTGGGTCCTGATGCATATCCGGCAGAAAAGTCGCTAAATGGGGCAGTGCTTTTTGAACCAGAATTTGAACTTGAATCAGATTGTTGATTGCTATATGTGTAAGTGTAAGTATTTGTGGCAGTGTATATTGTTGTATTTCCGTTGGCTAACGTCTCTTCAATTGCATATTGTCCGTCATTTCCTGTAAAAAGTCTAGCAGAGCCGCCATTGGGGCCGTAAAATGTTTTATTGGCAAATTGAGTCATCATGCTGCTTAAACTGTTCGCAAACTGTGAAGAACCACTTGATGATGAGGAGGAAGACCCACTTGAAGAATCTGAAGTTGATAAAGTGTACGTCTTTGTTTGACCATTAGTTTTTGTTACCGTGATTGTATACGTTCCATTGGTTCCGGGGGAAACGGTTGCAGTGCTTCCATTGGGACCATAATACACAGTTGGCGAAGACGTTCCACTAAAATGGTCGTAGTTATCATAGCTTCCACCACTTGGCTTTCCAGTCTTCTTTTTGCTTGAATCCTTAGTAACCCCAGATTCTAACGTGACCTTGTCGGCCGAAGAGGTTGCTTTATCTTCATAACCTTCTCTGTAACTACCTCCTAAAAAGGGAGCTAGAATTAATCCTAATATCAAAATTATCAAAAGAAACAATGCACCATTTTTCATTATGTTCATTCGTATAATTTATATAGTGAAAAAATTTAAAAACAAAAAGAAATTGATTTGATATAATTAGAATAATTCTCATAATAGATTATACAAGACATGTCGGAAGATGAAAAGGAAACCACAGTTTCGGAAACTCCTGAGAAAAAGGTCCGCAAACCGCGAGTTAAAGCAGAACCTTTATTAAATTGTTATTTGAAAAACCCATACATTTATGAAATTGGTGTTGATGAGGTGGGACGCGGTCCACTCTTTGGAAGAGTTTATACTGCTGCCGTCATTTTACCTAAAGATGATACTTTTGACCACTCTAAAATGAAAGATAGCAAGAAATTCCATTCTAAACAAAAAATTCAAGAAGTTGCAGAATATATTAAAGAAAATGCAATTGCATGGTCTGTTGCATATGAAGATGAAAAAACTATTGATGAAATTAATATTTTACAAGCCACACAAAAATGTATGCATAAATGCATTAAGGAAGTTTTAACAGACACTTCTAAACAACCAGAGTTTATTCAATTGTTAATTGATGGTAATTATTTCAACTCTTATACATCATATAACGCTTCAAGTAAAAAGTTTGATTCATTGAACCACGTTTGCGTTGAAGGCGGTGATAACAAATATTCTTGTATTGCTGCGGCGTCTATTCTGGCAAAAGTGGCAAGAGATGCTTACATTGAAGAGTTGTGCGCAGAGAATCCTGAATTGTCTGAGCGCTATAACATTGATAGTAATAAGGGTTACGGAGCAAAGAAGCACTTGGATGGAATTAAAGAACACGGAATTACAAAATGGCATAGAAAGACGTTTGGTATTTGCAAAGTTAGCAAAATGGCTGCGCCATATCAAATTGAATTAAAAATTGAAACATAATAATTAGTAGTGTAATAAACTTAAATCTAATAGCAGGTGTTATATAACGCAAAAATGATTGTTCTTGTATTTGATACTGAGACAAATGGCTTGCCAAAAAATCCAAAGGAAATGCCTAATATTTTAAATTGTCACGATTGGCCGTCTATCGTGCAATTTAGTTATTTATTATATGACACAAATGCACGGGCAATAATTCTGAAAAAGAACCATATTATTCGCGTTCCAAAAGATGTAGTTATTACACCCGAATCCATTAAATTTCACGGCATTACAAATGAAATCTCTGAGGAACGCGGCATTCCAATAGAAGGTGCTTTGAATGCGTTTTATGAGCATTTTAAAGTGGCCAATTTGGTTGTGGCTCATAACGTGGAATTTGATAAAAAGTTTGTTGTCGCTGAAATTATGAAACTTACTGAAACAAGAAGAGAATTGCTTAATTTGCTAGGAATGGCAACCGATATTGCATGCTCAAAAAAATACTATTGCACAATGCAAGAAGGAATTGAATTGTGTAAGATTAAAGCGTATACAAAGGTGGATAAAAAAGAATATTTTAAATTTCCAACATTAACTGAACTATGCAATCATTTATTTGGTTATGAACCAAAGAATATGCATAATGCGATGAATGATGTTATAGTTTGTTTTCAATGCTTTTATAAAATGCGATTTGATTTAAATATTTGCGAGGAAAATACAGAAGTTTTTGAAATGGCTGCAACTCTTATGTAAAATAAAAAATAATTAAAAATAAATAATAAAAAACAGGGTTTTAGGTCTGGCTTATACCTTTTTTCCCTAACAAAAAAAATTGATTTGGAAATTAGCTTTTCAAAATAAGCAAACAATAATAAATCAGAATGGCGCAATTCAACCCTAAAGAATTTGTTTATAATTACCGCAACGGTAAGCCAGCATATTATTCCTACGATGAGGAATTATATTGCGGAACATTTCCGGAGGAGTGGGTTCTTAACCATTTTCCAGGAACTGGACCCAAGGAGTGTGAGAATTGTGCCTATTATGGTTCATGGAATGGCGTTTTCCTAGGATATTGTTCCAACTGCGCTAAATATCAGTATAATGGTAAACGTGGTCATGGATTTATAGACATTGGAAGAGAGGGCGATGCAAGCTGTGATATGGATGAAATCAGCGTCTTTGATACATATTTGAAGGATGTTACTCCTGACGATGTTGGTGACAAGGATTTTATGGATTCTTTTGCAGCCCAAGGCTTTCAGACTCCACCTGATGAGGAACCAACATTTGAAGAGCGATACCCTGATATTGACCTAGATGAGGTCAACGCACATTACGACGAAATGTGTCGCAGAGAGAACGAGCGAGAGGAAGAGGAGGAGGTTGGTTACATCATTGACCGCGGTGGATACGGCAGCAACTACGACGGTGGTTACGATTCTTATTAAAACCTAACTTTACAAAATAAAAATAAAAATAAAAATAATTATAAATTTTTTATTTTGTTATATAAATGGGAAATAAATTATCATCTCCACAATCCCCACAAAATGCTAGTCCTTCAGATTTACAGCTAGTAAGTTTGAGACAAGCAAGTAGAGTTTCTTTTTCTCCTAGAACCAAAGATGAATCATTTTGCAATCCAGGTCCAAAACCAAAATTTGAGAGATATGTACAAAAAACAAGACGCAATCCAATTACCAGGCAAATTGAAAACTATCAAAAGAGAATAAATCTGTTTCCATTTGTCGTATACTTAAATGAATACGACTCCAATGACAATGTTAAATATGGGTGCAATCCTGGTCAATATATTAAATATGAAAATGGGCATTATTGCTGTGTTGACCAGAGTCAAAAAGCAACTCCTCAAGAAATGCTTGACTTTATAAATCGCGCCCTTGAAGGGTTCTTTGATAATATAGGTTTTTCTTCTGCTCCAAATGCTTTTACTAAAAATAAACACGGTCAGATGGTTAAACATTTAGAATATTTATTAAATCATCGCACTACTATAATGACTAGGCATCCAGGATTAACAGATAATTTAGAAGTTCCACCAAATGTAGATGAAAATGGAGGAGAAACTCCTGTAACATTAGATGAATGGGTTGCAAGGTTTAAAATGCCTGACCCAATTCTTGTTGACACGCGTGAAAGGACTCCCGACTCTGAAGCAAATACTTTAGTTTCTATGAGAGCAGAATTTAAACGAGATGAAAATGGAAATGTTATTCGCGATTTGAGGCACAAACGTGTTCCACTTTATACTAAAATTGGTGGCACAAAACATAAAAAACGACGCAATAAGCTTCCTAAAAAAACAACTAAAAAGAATAAACAGCTAAAAAATAAAAAAAATTGAATTGATAATATAATAATTAAATTATCAATAACAAGCAATAATGGACTACGAAAAGCAAGCAGAAGGAATGCAAATACCAGGCAGTGCATACTATAATATTCTGCACATGCCAGAAAATGCAAGATACAATTTCTTGATTGCTGTAAAAGAAACAATGGAAGACTATCAAGGTCAATTTAAATTTTGGAAAGACGCTTGGAAATCTCGCGATATAGGCGCAGAATGGCTTAAAGATGTCGGCCAACGTTTTAGATTTATGAAAGAAAATTGCACCGGAGACGTTGACCATCATTTATGGGCTGATAGGTGGCAACGCATAGATGCCAAAGACCCAAATTATCTAAATGCATTGGAACGAGCAGAATATCTTGAATATTTAAGTAAAGATATTCCAGAGCAAAAACCAGTTTCTATTCAGCGTCGCATGAAAAAACTTGGTTTGTTAGAAGGTGAACCAAATTTTGATGAAGAGGCTCGCAAAAAATTTGACCAAAGCGTTGAACTTTCTAGGCAACGGTTTTGACCGTATTAAATATTGTGTTACGCAGAACACATGTCACAAATATCATGTTCTGTATTATCTAGTTTTTGTTCTTCCTCAATTTTTTCTGGTTCCACAGTAAACTGTTGCGCCTGATGCTTCGCCTTTCTACGCAAATAATAGATACCTGTCTTAAGTCCTTGCTTCCACGAGTAGAAATGCATTGATGTAAGTGTGTTATAGTTTGGGTCTTCCAACCACAAATTCAAGCTCTGGCTTTGACAAATAAACGCCCCTCTATCTGCTGACATATCAATCAGATGCTTCATCGGCATTTCCCAAACAATTTTGTATTTATTTCGTATGTGTTCTGGTATTATTGTCAGTTGTTGAATGCTACCCTTATTCGCAACAATATTGTTCTTTATTTTGTCATTCCAAATGCCAAGGTCAATGAGTTCGCGCATCAAATAATTATTTGCCACGACAAATTCACCTGCCATTGTCCTACGGCTATAAATATTGCTAGTTAAAGGCTCAAAACACTCATTGAATCCCAAAATTTGCGACGTGCTTGCCGTTGGCATTGGCGCCAACAAAAGCGAATTACGCATTCCGTGTGCCATAATAGATTTCTTTAACTCGGTCCAATCATATCTATCTGAAGGCTCAACATTCCACATATCAAATTGTAAAATACCCTTACTTGCAGGAGAACCTTCAAATGACATATAAGCCCCGCAATGTTCCGCGCTAAGACTATATTTCAATGACAATTCGGAAACAATTCTGGAATTATTTGAAACGTCTGGGCTATCATTCTTAATCTTAATTGCAATCTCATTACTGCGTTCAAGAGCAGCGTGATAAATTGTCTCAAAAATAAGTTTATTTACTGTCTTGGCCTCATCGCTATGAAACGCAATGTCCATCAAGATAAACGTGTCAGCAAGACCTTGAACACCAATTCCAATAGGTCTATGAAGCAAATTACTGCGCCTAGTCTTCTCAGTTGGATAAAAATTAATATCAATAACTCTGTTCAAGTTGCTAGTTACAACTTTGGTTACTTCGTGCAGCTTGTCGTAATCAAATTGCTTTGTCAAAGGGTTGACAAACGTTGGAAGAGCAATGGACGCCAAGTTGCAAACTGCGGTTTCCTTATCATTCGAATACTCTAAAATTTCACAGCATAAATTTGAACTCTTTATGGTGCCAAGATTCTTTTGATTGGATTTTTTGTTACATGCGTCTTTATAAAGTAGGTAAGGCGTGCCAGTCTCCATCTGAGCGTCCAAAATCTTAAACCACAAATCGCGAGCATTAATCGTCTTCCTAACACCGCTTGATGAAGCCTCATATTTCTCATAGAGCTCCTTGAAATCATCACCGTAAACGTCCGCTAGTCCAGGACATTCATTGGGACAAAAAAGCGACCACTTACCATTTTCCTTCACGCGCTCCATAAACAAATCAGGAATCCATAGTGCGTAGAACAAATCGCGCGCCTTCATCTCCTCATCACCATGGTTCTTCTTCATCTCCAAGAAATCCTCCACGTCTGGATGCCACGGCTCCAAATAAATGGCAAATGAACCATTGCGCTTGCCGCCTTGATTAATAAAGCGTGCAGTATCATTGAAAACCTTCAACATTGGCACAATACCCGTTGACTTGCCATTTGTTCCGCGAATAAGCGAATTGCTACCGCGAATATTATGAATATGCAGTCCAATTCCACCCGCCCACTTGGAAATATTTGCACAGTCCTTAAGTGTGTTATAAATTCCATCCAAACTATCTTCTTCCATTGCAATCAAAAAACAAGAACTCAATTGCGGTCTAAGTGTTCCTGCATTGAAAAGTGTGGGTGTTGCGTGCGTGAAATACTTTTGAGACATCAAATCATACGTCTCTTTCACGGCTTCCATATTGTTTCCATGAAGTCCAATTGCAACGCGCATCCACATATGCTGAGGTCTCTCTAAAATCTTGTCTCCGAGCTTGAACAGGTAAGCGCGCTCTAAAGTTTTGAAGCCAAAATAATCAATCAAATAATCGCGCGAGAAGTCAAACATGGGCTCAATATAATTTGCCATATCGCGAGATATAACGTATAAATCTAGGCTTACAAGAGGACTCCGATTTCCATGCACATCCTTAAAATTAAACAGCTCGTCCACTATTTGATAGAAACATGCCTGGGTGTTTTTCTGATGATTTGACACTACAATGCGTCCGGCTAAAACTCCATAATCTGGGTGTTGAGTTGATAATGCTGCACATTGCTCTGCTGTAAGTTCATCAATCTTTGTAGTAGGAATCTTATCATATAACTGGTCAATTACTTTCATAACAAGAGAAGAATAATTAATTTGAATATTTGCTTCTTGACCGAGCTTCTTAACTCTGGTTAAAATCTTATCAAAAGAAATATCCTCTAGGTTACCATTGCGCTTAACAACTCGCATATCAATTTGATTTTCCGCCATCGTTAATATATTAAAGCAAGTAAATTTTAAGTCAAGATAATAGAATATTAATAGGAAAGTATTTCTATTTCTAATTCCATTATTTGCAAAATAAAATATACAAAATATATATAAATGACTTTTATGAGTGTAATTAATAAATTAAAAAACAACAAGGAGATTGCATTTTTATTCGTTTTATTGATTGTAATTATAGCGTCTTCTTTCTTTTTTGACAGCAAAATGTTGGAAGGGTATAGCAATTATAATTTAGCAAATCCCGGCAAGTATCCAAAATCCGAAGATTTGCCTATTTTAACTTCTAGTTATCCATTCACTGGAAGAAACCAGGTTAGCACAAACAGCTATAATGATATCTGGTGGCATTATCCCATTTTTAAAGTGGGCTCTTATGCTCAGATTACCAACAATTTGAGATATCGCAGAAACCCTGATGATGGCGTTTGTATTAGAGCTGATATGTGTGGTGCTTTGTATAAGGATAATCAGTTGAAGTCTAACATTTCTACTCCTTTGCCTCCTGCACCTGACGTCACGGCTGATTCTGTTCGCATTGGTTACTATTTGACGGATTCAAACTTGATTCCTGGACAACCTCTTGGTCCTGAGCTTCCCGCGTTTTAGAAAACGTGTGTCATGTGAATTATTCGCGTGTAGCCTTCTAAAAGATGATGCAACTTTTCAGGATGATTTGTATCAGCAATAAAAGACTGATTATATTGAATAAAATTAATAATCGCTTGATTTGTTTTTTTACTGCGTGATATCTCATCAATTCCAGTAAAAAAACCTAATAACTTTATGTGCTCAGAATAAAGAGCTTTTTCTGGTGCTGTTAGAGGCCAATTTTCACATAACTCATCTCCTAAATACGCCTTTATTTCATTTTGAAGTGTAGTCTTTCCAGTTCTTCCAGGACCAGCTAATACTATCATCTTGTTATTTAACTGACGGTCCTTCACATTCTCCACGAATTTAATCAAATATTCATAATCTTCTGGTTGCAAATACTGTGACCAACTGGCGAGCGCGTGTTGTTGAGACATGGTTATACTATTACATGGCAATTTATGTTTAAACGATTTTCAAAGGAAATCAAAGAATAAAAATTATTATACAAATAAAATAACAATTTTTATAATATTATTTACGATTCCTCTTGTTCATCGTAAATTTTTTGTAATTTTACGTTGCTAAAATAAGGATTTCCATCGTCTCTTCCTAAAGCCTTATTTTTAAAAGCCCATACGTTCGCACAATCATATACATCATCACCTGATATATTTGTTCTACATATTGGGCATGGTGTAGTTCTGGTGTCTGGGTTATATGTCTTTTCGCACCATTGATTTAAACAATCATTGTGAAATGTATGTTCGCATATTGTTTTATATGTCGCTTTGTCAGGAGTAAAATTTTCTGCACAAATAGCGCAAATTTCATTAGTATCAATTTCTTCTGGATTTACCCAGTTTCCGCTTCTAGGTTGTCCTCCTCTTTTTCTTCTAGATAAACGCAAAAGTTTTTTATTTTTGCGAACCCCTTTTCTAGTTTTTCGTGTTTTCTTGTTTTTTTTAAACACTCTTTTTGAATATTTCATTGTATATAATAAACTAATATATTATTTTTTATTTTATTATAATTATTTTTCCGTGGTTTTATTTATTGTTACTTCTTTTGCTATATTGCGTATTATCTTTTCTCTCTTCTTGTCATCATCTTCCATTGTTGAACCTCCCATAGCTTCCAACAAGATTTTCTGATATTCCATGTGCTTCTTGGTTTCCGTGTCCGATGAACTAGGATTTTCTTCCACCCATTGAGGTATTTGTTTTATATTTTTGTGTTCAACAGCCTTTATAGCGCGTTTTATTTTGACGTTTTCTCCGTTTTCTTTTTCCCAAGTATCCTTGTCTTTTACATACAAGACTTCTCTCTTCAAGTCACTACAGTGAATTGGGCGTTTGAATACATCCATCTCTTGCAGATTCTTGATGAAGATTTTGCTCATACCTTCGGCGTAGCCAACTCGGCCGATCATATCCAAATCTGATAACTGCAACTTGATTTGATTCACAAAATCCATTAAATTGAGCGCATCCTTGCATTGTTCATGCAAGAAGAAATTGAGATTAAACTGATTATTCGTATTATTTGAGTTGTTATTGTTAATAACTGTGTTCTTTTCCTTGCAAAGCTCTATAATTTGCTTCTGTAATTCCATATTTTGATTCAACAATGACATAACCAACTCATTTGTGGGTTGTTGTGGTTCTGTGCCAGAATTGTTTGACGATGTTTGACCCCATGTGCATTTTTTCTTATGGTTATATAAGCTCTGACGGTGTTTATAATTTATTCCGCATTCGCACACAAACTGGTTTGGGGTATTTTCGGCATTTTCTGCGTAAGTATTTGGAAGTAATTTGTAAGTATTTTTGTGTTTGCGTGTTAATAAATGTTGTTCATAGTTTGCTTTTTTGCTGCATGTAAAGTCACACTTTTCGCAATAAAAGTTTTTGGCATTTTTTCCGGAAATAATGTCAGTCATTGGAAGTATATATTGACTGCAGAAAAAATGCCTAAATCCTTTTCCGCAAAAATAGTTAAAAATTAGCGTAACGTTTTTTTGTGGACTTTTTTAAGTTTTTAAACCATTAAGCTCACAAGGGGGAAATTTTGACCCTTTTTTCATAAAATGTTTTGACTTTTGAAAATTGGACATTTTTTTTGTCCATTTTTGGATTTTGGAAACACTTTTGACCCCTTGTTTTTTGCAATATTTCGCCCAGACTGAGAATATAAAAGCAAAATAATATTCTTAAGTATTACAACGGTTTTCAATAACACGTTAAAATAACAAACAACGATTTGTTATCTTAAGCCAACAATTATATTTTTGGAACTTAAAGAACCTTGTTTTTTGTTTCATCAAAGGATTCTGTGCGAACCTTGAAAAAAGGACCATCTACCAATGAATTTGACCTGCTTGTTTTTCCACCACCTGCCGCTAGGGTGACTTTTCCAGTTAACTTATCAAAATTCAATAAGCAAACCTCTTCCATTTCTGAATCTTGTTGCGCGTCCTTTTTTGCGCGCTTTGCCGGAGCTCTATGAGCGAATCCAGACTGGCGCTCTTTTAAAATTGTCTCCCACACACTTGCAAGCTGTCCAATATTGTCCTGAAACCACTTTCTATTGCGCAACACTAGAACACAACTGACCTCCTCCAAACGCCAGTAAATATTCTTAATCCACGTCAATCCATTCTTTTCACATTCAGCCATCTGCTCGGGTTCCCAAATAGAATCATAATACTCTTCAACCATATTCAACGGCTTATACACATACTTTGGCTTCCCTTCTACTGAAGAAAAATACATAATTATGCCCTTCTTTTCTCCCTTCTCGGATGTAAGAAACGTTCCATCGGCATTAAAATCCGCGTGCGAACCATATTCAACAAACCTGCACTCTAGAAAATCGCATTCATTCAAATCGCATGTTTCCATCTGCAATTGCATCTGAATCCAGTATTCCTTCTTCGGAATACCATCTATTTCACGGTTCACAATATTCTTAATCTCAAGCATTCTTCCGAACCTTGGCAAAGATGGGTCGCTTACAATTCCGTCTGGAGAAGCTCCTAGAAACTTGTAGGTGTCATGTTGAATACACCCATATTCGGCAATCTTTGTATTAAATCGGTCTTCATAATACATAACCGATACAGGCTCGTATTTTTGTCCATGATGCATCGCTGTTGTTGTATTAACAGACTCAGATTTTGAATCCAAATCTTCAATAAGAAGAGGTTGACATTTCTCGTAAATTAACTGATTTCTTGCAGATTCATTCTCAAATGCTTTATATGCGTTACTCGCGGTAATAAGTCTATGTCTGGTTTCATACCACTCTTTTGTCCTCTGCACGGATTGTGGCACATTTGCTAACTCAACCAATCTCGCCTTAACACGTTCTACTTCTAGCGCGCTCATCTTCTTTTCAAAAGTATCATTATAAGAGCGCCTAGGAATAATCTGCATATAAAACAAATCTACTGCAATATCAATAATATCATCCAGCTCGTCTTCCAAATCAGCGTTAGTCGCAAAAAAATTATCAAAATGCATAAATAACAATTCTTTAACGTTTTCAATAATTGTATCATGAAAGTCTGGTTCGGAAATTGCAGAGGGATTTTCATCAATATAATCAGTCAATAACAACATAACTGTATTTATAATATCTTGTTCTTCTTCTGCGGAGATTAATGCTACGTCTTCTTCTGGAATAATGTCATCCAGAACATCCACTAGTTCTTCAAGCTCTCCTAACAACATAATAGTCTACTATATATTATGTTGTTATCTGTTTATATTATTAACAATTATCATTATCTGAATCAGAGTTTTCAATGGTAATTGCCACGCTTTTAA
>Ga0315905_10000984_pt1 | contig 31078 bp, 25 predicted proteins | sample LakEriMetagenome_5_FD_203522 | JGI IMG/M metagenome (GOLD analysis project Ga0315905, IMG submission 203522) | Freshwater fungal communities from buoy surface, Lake Erie, Ohio, United States - Buoy 4 MA121 | ecosystem: Environmental > Aquatic > Freshwater > Lake | place: USA: Lake Erie, Ohio... | reverse complement strand
TGACCGAGCATTTTAGGTGTACAATGATCGGACCGTTTAAGAGGAAATACATCATGGCAACTGATCCAAACCGACCGATAGTCCTGACCGATTATTTGACCGACATCGAGGCTCAATTGCTCATCGGGTACCTCGAGGATAGTGAAATCCCAGCATTTCACGGCGGTATCGGGGGGAATTCTGGATGGCCCAATACGGGAGGATACGCTCAAGTGATCGTGCGAGCCTGCGACCTGGATCGAGCCAGAATCGCTATGGCCCGGATGCAGAGCGAACCGGACCCCGAGGAAGATTTTCCGGGAGGCTAAAATGTCGAGCAATCTGATGAAAGCTTGCCACTGCTGCGGCAAGGTCCACCGTCTCTTACCATGCCAATCCGACCCGGATTCTAAGGAGAAGCTGATCGGTTACGCCTGCACACGCTGCGGAACGACGATCGCAAACCCCGCCAAATCCCAAAGAGCCAGCCAAAGGACAGCCGCCGCGGCTCTGGCGGCCCTTTTGCTGTTTCCCGCTGCGATCTTTCTGCCGATTCTCGAAATTGAGAAGCTTGGGCATCGATACCACAGCAGCATCGTGGGCGGCATTATCGAGCTTTATGAGCAAGGAAGCTGGTTTGTCGCGACGATTATCTTCGCTTTTTCGATCGTCTTGCCAGCGCTGAAACTTGCCACACTCTTAGAACTTTGCTGGCTCAAATGGCTCGAGCACCACCACCGCGCATGGGCTTACCGTATCATCGAATTCTCCGGTCGCTGGAGCATGCTCGACGTGATGCTTCTTGCTTTTCTGGTGATGCTGGTCAAATTGTCCGGACTGGTCGAATTTCATGTCGGTCCAGCGGTGATCGCCTTTGCAGGTTGTGTAGCGATGAGCATGATCGCATCGATGACCTTTGACCCGCATTCGATCTGGGGCGATTGATACTGATGGATTACCCTCTTGGTCTTGGCTCTACCTAGTTCAACCCTAAGCTTCCACCCTATGAAAACTTGGCTTTTAATCAGAAGTTCCATCACCGCTGTTTTCGCCGTTTTGCCTTCGCTCCTTGTGGGACTTGCCATGGGTGACTCCCCCAAGTCCCGAGGAATGCAAACCGATGCAGATGTCGTCGTTTACGGTGGAACCAGCGGTGGGATCGCCGCAGCCGTTTCGGCCTCGCGATTGGGCAAATCGGTCATCCTGATCGAACCGACAGCATTCCTCGGAGGGATGACCACCGGTGGGCTCGGTGCAACCGACATAGGAAACAAACGCTGCATCGGTGGGATATCCCGTGAATTTTATCGCAGGATCTTCAAACACTACCAAGACCCAGCGCATTGGACCCACGAAACTCGCGAAAAGTATTTCAAAGGCAGGACGATCAACTCGCAGAATGAAGACTCGATGTGGACCTTCGAACCGCACGTCGCCTCGATCGTCTTCGATCAAATGCTCAAGGAGACCAATGTCCAAGTCGTCTTCAACCAACGCTTGGATCGCCAGGCAGGAGTTCAAAAAAACGAAACGACTATCGAGACGATCCGAATGGAAACCGGTGAGGTATACGGAGCGAAAGTATTCATCGATGCGACCTATGAGGGAGATCTGATGGCCGCCGCCGGTGTGTCGTACCATGTAGGGCGTGAAGCGAATACAACCTACGGCGAAACGATCAACGGCATCCAAAAAGAAAAGACCATCCACCACCAGTTCGTCAAACCCGTGGACCCTTACATCACCCCCGGCGACCCCAACAGCGGCCTGCTTCCGAATATCTTGCCAATGCCGCAAGGCTCCGACGGGGACGGCGACCACCGACTACAGGCTTACAACTACCGGATGTGCACGACCGATATCCCTGCGAACCGCGTACCATGGCCCAAGCCCCAGCGATACAACGAACTGGATTACGAACTCTTGCTGAGAAATTTCGAAGCAGCCGATATGCGTCTACCCTGGGCCCCGATTTGGATGCCCAACCGGAAGACCGATGTGAACAACAATTTCGCATTCAGCACCGATTACATCGGCAAGAACTACGACTACCCCGACGCAGACTATGCTCGGCGCGAAGAGATCCTCAAGGACCATGAAAACTACCAACAAGGCCTGATGTGGACATTGGCCAACCACCCACGAGTCCCGGAATCGATCCGACAGGTATTCCAAACCAACGGACTTGCTAAAGACGAATTTCTCGATAACGGCAATTGGCCCCGACAACTCTACGTGCGAGAAGCTCGGCGATTGGTCTCCGATTACGTGATGACCGAGAAAAACTGCAAACGTATCGAAGTCGTCAACGATAGTGTCGGCATGGGGGCTTACAACATGGATAGCCACAACACACAAAGGTATGTAACCTCCGAGGGACTCGCCAGGAACGAAGGGGATGTGCAGATCCCCACCAAGCCTTATCCGATTTCTGCTCGAAGCATCTTTCCAAAGAAATCCGAATGCAGCAACCTCCTGGTCCCTGTATGCATGTCTGCAAGCCACATTGCCTACGGAAGCATCCGCATGGAACCGGTCTTCATGGTCCTTGGCCAAAGCGCCTCGGAATTGGCCTGCTTGGCCATCGACCAGCGACAGTCGGTCCAAGATGTCCCTTATGCGGCCCTCCAAACGCGATTGCTAGATGTTGGCCAAGTCCTCGATTTCGAATGAACTGCGGCTCATAACGACTTGGACTTTCGGGTTCCAAAGAACCAATCCATCCAAGCGACTCATCAGGAAAGACTTTCCACAATCTGCTTGAGTTTACCGGCGATTTCCAGGCAGTCTTGAGGTCGCTTTTGAGGTTCTTTCTCAAGCATCTGCATGATCAGCTCAGAGAATCCCGCTGGGCAATCCGGCCAAAGGTCAACAGGATTATCTGGGGTATGGTTGGCCAAGGCTGACAAAGTGCTGAGGATGTTCTGACGATCGAACGGCCTCTGTCCGGTCGACAGCTCGTAGAGCACACAACCTAAACTGAAAAAGTCCGCCCGCTGTCCGATACTCCCACCGCTGGCCTGCTCGGGAGCCATGAACGATGGGGTTCCAATAAAGGTACCCGTGCGAGTCAGTCGCATCTCTTCGGATACCGCATGAGCCAATCCAAAATCGATGATCTTCACATTGAGGGTCGACGATTCAATCCAAAGATTCTCAGGCTTGATGTCGCGATGGATCAGCCCACATTGATGCACGGCCGCTAGTCCATCGACCGTCTCGATCGCGATGCGGAGAATCTCATGAATCGGCAAGCTCTGGAAGCGCTGCCGGTACATCTGAAGATTGGTACCTCGCAAAAACTCCATGACCAAATAAGGCAGTTGACCGACCTCGCCGACGTCTCGAACCTCGACCACATGAGGACTCCGGATTTGCTGCAAGGCCTGGAGTTCGCGCAAAAAACGCTTTTTGGACGTGGCTTCCTTGGAAACCTTCGGATGCAATACCTTGATGGCTACCGTTTGCTCGCTCCGCGTATCAATCGCTCGAAAGACGCAACCCATGCCCCCTTCACCGTGCTGCGCTAGGACCCTGTAAGGCCCTATACTCGCGAAATCCGACTCCAATATCGCCGGGGACAGATGGCTTTCCCAGCGAGTCGGCTCGCTCTTGGAACGCTCTGCTAGGGTCTTACTGGTCCCACCTTCCCAAGACGATGGATCGCCCTGAACGGTCAATGGTGACTCCAGACCAAATCGCATAGTATTTCTCACATCCAATTTTTTGGTGTCGTGTCTGGCGAGGTTTCTTATCAAGCGAAATGTACAAAAAGGGTCCCCATGGAGCATGCAGGAGTCTTTGTAGATTTCGATGACCTCCTGAAAGTGGTCGGCCAAGCCTTTAATGATGCCGATCGCCAACTTGCACAGCTTTCGATCCGATGAATAGAGCAACTGCAATTCGTTCTCCGAAACGCGAATCGCATCGAGGACCGGTGGAACCGCACCCGGATTGCCAACGCGAACTGCCGAGTGAATGAAAGTCTCTGTGTTTTCGATGATATCCAGTGTCCGCCACTGCGGCTTGATTACCCGATGGTAGAGCCTGAGCAATTCGGTCGATATAAACCTACCAAACATCTCGACCACTTCGTCGACCGGGACATTCAGGGTCTCAGCAGCCAGAACAATCAACTCCAGAGCTTGCTGATCCTCATAAACCAAACCGGCTGAAAACGTGGTCCGGTCTAAACCGGACTTGGACAACGCCCTGCGCCACTCCTCGGGTCCGAGCGTCTGCTGGGCGAATTTTTGAAACTGTACAAGTATCAATCCATGCATGGTCAGTACCCGAAAGGTGATCAATGCCGGCGGGCATCAGAATAATTTATTGTCAGCCAAGAGAGCCGCTTTGTAAACCTCGGAACTCCGACGGCAGTTGGATTGGCACTCCGATTTCCTGCGCTAGTTGCTCAAGAAACGCCACGAGATACCCAGCCCGCTCAGAGGCGATCTGCTTGCCGGATTCGGTCTGCATGGTCGAAGGGAGCTTAAGCAATTTCGCAAAGAAATGATCTACCGATTGCTGGTCATCCCGAAGCTCCCTTGCCGTCGGGAACGGATCCTCTGGATGGTATAACCTCTGTCCCATCGATCCGCCTGTCATCAAGCATCGAGCTAGCCCAATGGCTCCGAGCGCCTCAAGACGGTCGGCGTCCTGAAGCACTTGTGCCTCAAGGCTTCGGCAAGGGATCTGAGCCGAAAAACTATGCGATTCGATCGCATGGGCTATCGCCGGGAATTTCACCGCCGGATAGGCAAGCTCCGTCAGCAGCACGACGGCTCGATCCGCTGCGAGTCGCGATGCTTCGGATCGTTGAGCGGAATTCTTCGGCACATATACGCAGTCGTGAAACCAAGCAGCCGGCAAGAGAACTTCGAGATCAACCTCCCAAGAACCAGTACAACCCGAGGAGTTGACCAAGTTCTTTGCGATCAGACAGGCGTTTCTCACGACCCGTTGGACATGCTCAAGCCCATGCGCGGGGTCAGCATCGGCCATCTGAACTCTCAGCCGCTCGAGAACCAATCGCCCCCATTGGCCATCCCAAGCCTCTATCCTTTGGCCTAAATCTCTGGTCGGTTCGATGCCTCCTGGATTCCCGGAATTCATACGATTACTCCAATGCACCGACAACACTCGCGGTTCTCGACGGATAGACCTCCGCAAATCGGGCTAGCTCCACAGCTTGCTCCACACTTCGAATCCCTACAATGGCGCCGGTAACGGCTGGATTTTGGAGCACCCAAGCGATCGCAAGATGCCCTGGGGAAAGTCCTGCTTGCCCGGCGGCTTGCTCGAGCTTTTCGGCGATGGCTAGATTTTTTGTCAACAACGGCTCTTGGAAGTTCGCGCTGCGGGTGCGCCAATCGTCAGGCGGAAGCGACTCGATGCGTTGGCGATTCATCGCCCCGGTGAGCATGCCAGAGCCCATCGGCGAGTAAGCGATCACGCCGATTTGGTGGGAATGGGCATAGGGTAAGATTTCATCTTCCGTATCGCGTCGGATCAGCGAATAAGGGGGTTGAAGCGAGGTGATCGGCGCGATCGCTGCGATTCGCTGCATTTGGGTCGCATTGAAATTCGAAACTCCAATCCATCGTACCTTTCCTTCGCGCTGAAGATCTGCCAAGGTGCTCCAACCCTCCTCGATGTCTTCGTCGGGCTCAGGCCAATGGATCTGGTAAAGATCGATCGCTTCGACTTCCAGGCGACGCAGGCTATCCTCACACTCCTTGCGGATCGACTCGGCCTTCAAGGATTTGACGATCTGGCGATTCTCGTCCCAAGCCCGCTCGCATTTTGTGAAAACATAAGGCCGATTGGATGACCTTTGCTTGAGCGCTTTAGCGACGACACTCTCGGAGTGCCCCAGGCCGTAGACTGCGGCCGTATCGATCCAGTTGATCCCCGAATCGAGTGCCGCGTGGATCGCGAGGATGCTCTGGGCATCGTCCTGCTTGCTCCAGGAAAATGCCCAACCGTCACCTCCAATGGCCCAGGCACCTATCCCGATCGGGGTAATCATCAGGTCTGAGTTTCCTAATCGGCGTTTCTCCATGTTCGACGAACCCTTCTGTGAGCAAGAGAGTTGGGGATTTGTTGAGGGTTAGCTCCCGGGCGCGGCTTCTATTGTCGCTGAAAATATGCGAAGATGACATCCGTCTTTTCGTTGGTAAGCCTTCCCTTTGAGTGATTTTCTGTGTCTCAAGCACCCGTTGCTAACCGAGTTGGGGAATTGCGGGAAGCGGTATCGGCCGCCGATTCGACCGTTTTTTTGGTCGAGGGCAGGGTCATGCGCAGACTGCTCCGCAAGCGGACCCAGCATCCGAGTTTGGCCCTGGCGCTGCCTCATGAAGAATCCCATGTCGCACCTGCCGATCAAGTTCTCGGCAGTATCCATCCCGACGAACTCGGGCTGCTCGATATGCAACCGATCTGGGGCGATGTCCTGCTGATCAAACTCCCCAATCCCGACCAACTCGAGCATTGGCCCCTGGACGAACTCAAATTGCTCCTCTGGCGACGACTGTTCCACGCCCAGCTCGATCGCGCCCTGCTTGCCTTGCGATCCCCCGATCAATTCGCCTTCGTGCAATCCAAAATCGATGCACTCGGACAGGTGGAATTTGACGAAGCCCACCACGTGCTCGGGGCCGAAATGCGACTGCTCGATCCCAAATGCCGTGTCGAAGCTTTTTGCGAATGGGTAGCTCTCTACTGGGAATTCCGTTGCTTTGATTCAGGGAGTCTCGATACCTGGTTCCCTTCGGTTCAACACATCGATCAATTGGCCGAGAAGATGCGATTGGATCTGCCTATCGAGGAAATGCTAGAGCAATCGCGAATCGCAGGTTCTGCACCCATCGACATGCAAAGCCGCGAGACACAAGACGAAGTGATCCTGAAAAACACCCAAAAAGGATGGTCTGTCGAACTTGCACAAGGCACCTCGGAGCGGAAATACCTCCGTTACATGCGCAGGCGAGATCGAGCCACCGAAAGGGGCAATACCGTCCATGCGATCAGTTCCGCGCTCCACGCTGCCCGTTCGGCACCCTCGCGAAGCAAGCGGTCCAAGGCCGAGTCGACGGCCGAGTCGGATCTGCGCTTGTTCGTCAAACGCTTGCGGGAAGCGATCGGCTTCCCAGCCTCGGATAACAACGACTGGCACGCGGTCCTACTAGCCCTAGCCAAAAACGCGATCCAAGGTTTTTGGAATTCCGAAAAACGACTCCTGTACGATCTTCAAAAAGTCTGTCTCGACAAAGAACGCATATCCTACCGCGTCGACCTCTTGCGATGGATCACCTCCCTGGGCGCAAAACCCCTGAGTCGGCCCCTGTACAACCTTCAAGAAGTCTTAATGGCCAAGCACCTCGCGAGCGCGACGGCCAGGTTGACCCACGTGCGCTTAAGCGGAGTCGAACGCGATCGATTGACCCTGCTGCTCGAACAGGCCTCGCATCAAGCCGACTCTCAAATGCGGCTTAGGATCCGTGACCCCCTACGAAACACCCTCCTAGAAGTCGGAATAACCCCGAGTTCATTCCCTGAACGCATCGCGATGGACAAGCTCGTCGAAGACGCCCTCGATTGCATCTCCGAGCGAGGGTACATCTCGATGGGCTATTTCCGGGATGCCGTTAGCAAAAACGACCTGAAACTCCCCGATCTCCACGGACTGCGTGAAGCATGGGGCGGCGATCGACTTCTCAAAGCCGACGATCGCCTCGACAAAGTCCTCGACGGTGTCTACCGCAAAGGGGATTTCTATCTTCGATGGATCCAAATGATCAGCGCGATGTTCTTCGGCACCACCAAAGGACGATTCGCCACGCTGTTTCTAATCATTCCCTTCGGCGGCGCTCTGGTCCTGATCGAAAGCATCCAACACATTTGGCACAAAATCGAAACCTGGACCAGCGAGCACCCACCCCCCAAGTCCGAACCGATCGATCCGACTCTGTTGGCTACCGAACCGCAATCCGAACCCGAATCGACCGTCACCAAAACAGCAGACCAAGCCGTCGATCAAATCGTCTCGAACCAACTGAACATCATTCCCTTGGTCATCCTTCTGGGACTGTTTCTGATGGCGCTGATCCACCTGCCCCGCTTCCGTCTGGGGCTTTGGAAAGCCATCCGATGGTTCGGTCAGTTGATCTATGCAATCTGCATCCGGTTACCTCAAGAACTTCTCCCATGGGCCTCGATCCGGTCCTTCTTCGAGCACCCCTGGACTCAAACCGCTTGGAGTTATTGGATCAAGCCAACGACGTTGGTCCTTGCCACCGAATGCATGGTCCAAAGATCCCCGAGCGTCCTGTTAAGCCCAAACCTGCGTATCGCCTGCGAGGCGATCGTCCTGAGCGCCATGATGAACTCTCGCTTGGGGCGAGACCTCCAAGAACTGCTCTTCGAAGCCATCGGAGGTTTCTGGAATCTGGTCCGACTGCGCTGGGTTGTCATCGCCATCGATTGGATCGTCGAGTTGTTTCGAGGCATGCTGCTCGCATTCGAACGGTTTCTCTATGCCGTCGACGAATGGCTCCGATTCCACAGCCAAGAGAACCTCCTGTCGCTCATCGCCAAAGCCATCCTCGGCTTCTTCTGGTCCGTGATCTCGTTTTTGATTCGTATCTATATCAATCTGCTCATCGAGCCGACACTCCACCCCGTCAAACACTTCCCCGTCGTGACCGTCGCCCACAAAATCTTCCTGCCAGTCCTGCTCATCCTGGCCGTCAACATGGAAGCGTTCCTGATCCAGTACATGAACAAACCCCTTGCGATGTCGATCACCTGGTTTAACATCGTGTTTCTCCCAGGATTCTTCGGATTCGCCGTCTGGGAGCTCAAGGAGAACTGGAGGCTGTTTCGGCAAAATCGGCGTGGAGCCCTCGCTGCGATTCCCGTAGGAAGCCACGGTGAGACCATCGAACGTTTGCTCCGACCCGGATTCCACTCCGGTACGTTGCCCAAGCTTTTCCGAAACCTACGCAGACTCGAAAACCAACCCGCATCGGTCAAACGCTTTACCAAACGACGCAGCGCCTACAAAAAACTCCACCACGTTACCGATCATGTCCACCGATGCGTCGATCGCGAATTGATCGCCCTAGTCAATCAATCTCTAATGGACCAATCTCTGGGCAACGATCAATACTGCTTGGTCTGCTCCGAGGTCATCGCTGCGACCAATAGCCTGACGATCCGACTCGAACCGATTGCCGCCAAGGGGAAAGAACACCAGCCCCACCGACTCGAACTGGTCATCCAAGAACAAAGCGGCTGGATTGTCGCTTGGACCCGCCAAAACGGTTGGCTCGATCAGGCTCCCGAACCAGTGCAAAAAGTCTTCGATTTGGCCCTGCTCGGATTCATGCGAAAATGCGGAGTGTTTTTGATCCGCGCTCAAGTCGAATCGGAATTCTCCAAAGGGAAACCCTACGACCTGCAAGACCAAGGAATGGTCGTCTGGGCCAATAAGGACTTCCAGCAAAAATGCGACGTTCAATTCGATGGTCCACATGTCTCGAGCTTCCAACCCAGCAGCCTCGCGAAATCCCTCGGACTTGCCGATATCCCCGACCGCCGCTGGATCTTCGCCGCAAGCGAAACGACCTGGAACCAATGGGAACAAGCCTGGAATCAACTGGCCCCCTCAAATAACACATATAACACACCCGAACCGACCCAAGACCGAGCTATCGAGCCTCGATACCAACCCGGTCCATAACCGATCGAGGCTCTCAACAACGTCGCTCGAAATGCGATAGAATGCCCCGACTCCAAGCCAAAAAAGGACTACGATGCACATCAACCGCGAACGCCTCCTCGACCGATTCCTGCAATATGTCAAGATCGGGACCACCGCAAATCCCAACACCCAGGACTACCCGAGCAGTCGAGGGCAATGGCTCCTGGGCGAACTGCTCGTCAAGCAGTTGCGTTCCATGGGGATCGAGGATGCCGAACAAGACGTCCACGGACTCGTCTGGGGGACCGTCCCTGCGACCACCCCTGGTCCGGTTCCTACCATCCTCTTGAACGCCCATCTGGACACCTCCCCAGAAGCCCCAGGTGATCACTGCAAACCCGAGGTCATCGAACCCTACTCAGGCTGCGATATCCCTCTTGCCAACGGAGACAAAATCGAGCTCTCCCATTCCCCAGAACTCGCCTCGCTCGTCGGCAAAACCCTCGTGGTCACCGATGGCAAAACACTCCTGGGTGCCGACGATAAAGCGGGCGTAGCGTCGATCATGGAAGTGGCCCACTACCTGATCGAACGACCCAATATTCCACACGGTCCGATCCGTATCCTCTTTACCTGCGATGAGGAAATCGGGCGAGGAACCCGACACTTCGATCTTTCCAAGGCCGGGGCAATCGCCGGATACACCCTCGATGGTGGCGCTTCGGGAACCATCGACGTCGAAACCTTCTCAGCAGACTTGGCCACGATCAAGTTCTACGGCCATAACACCCACCCCTCGGTGGGCAAAGGAAAAATGGTCAATGCGATCAAAGCTGCAAGCCTCTTTGTCGCAAGTCTCCCGATCGACCGTCTCTCCCCGGAAACCACTTGCAACCGCGAAGGCTTCCTCCACCCCTACGTGTTCCAAGGTTCGGTCTCCGAGGCGAGCATCCAAGTTCTACTCCGTGATTTTGATACCGCGAAACTCGCCGAACATGCGGACCTGCTGCGTCAACTCGCCGAGGACATGCAACAGGGCGATAAGCGACTTCGCATCGAAATCCACATCGAAGAGCAATACCGAAACCTCGGCGACAAACTCCGGGAATTCCCCCTCGCGGCAGATTTGGCCGAACAAGCCTTCCGAAAACTCGGCCGAACCTCCAAACGCGATGCGATTCGCGGTGGAAGCGACGGGTCGCTCATGTCCCACCTTGGCCTACCTACCCCCAACCTCTCCGTAGGCCAATACAACATTCACTCGACCAAAGAATTCGCTTGTTTGGACGAAATGGTCCAAGCCGTCGAGCACGCGGTGGTCCTCGCAGAACTTTGGGCCCAACAAGGCCGCTTCTAGAGAATCGACGCGGCGAGTCCCCCCGAAATCCTCGCAGGATCGCAGCAAACAAGAAACGAAAGCCCACAAGGAATGATCAACCGCTGGATCGATGGAACCCTCAGGCACGCACAACTGCTTCTTGCCTTTGCTCGCAACAGCCTCGTGCGCGATATGACCTTCCGAGGTAATTTCATCGTCGACTGCATCTCGAGCCTCGCTTGGCTCGCGATGAACTTAGGGTTCTACCTCCTTATTTTCTTCCACGTGCGCAGCATCGGAGCCTCCACGGGATGGGGGCGAGATGAGTTCTACGTCTTTCTGGCGACGACCTGGATCGTCAATGCGATTGTCCAAGCGTTCCTGATGCCCAATGCGCAGGAATTCAGCGAATTGATTCGAACCGGTGGCTTGGACTACGCATTGCTCAAACCGATCGACACCCAGTTTTTGATCTCCTTCCGGCGTGTCGAGTGGGCCTCGCTAAGCAACGCCGTCGCGGGTCTAGGCATCCTGGCCTACGCGCTTTGGCGACTCTCCTCTCGAACCGATCCGCCTTGGGAATTCTCCATCGGAATCGGTCTGCTCTATGGAGTCTACCTGCTTTGTGGCGTGGCACTTTTCTATAGCCTGATCGTCTGCTTGGCCGCCACGAGCATCTGGCTCGGCAGAAACCAAAGCCTCTACGATTTCTGGTTCTACATCACCAACTTCTCACGCTATCCGATGGAGATCTACCAAAGCGGTTGGGGGATACCCCTGTGGTATATCTTCACCTTCGTCTTTCCGATCCTGGTGATCATCAATGTTCCAGCAAGGCTGCTGGCCCAGCCCCTTTCGCCACGCCAAGGCTGGGAATGGGGGCTAGCGGTTTTCGCCTTTATAGCTACGATCGTCGCCCTCATCTTGAGCAGATGGGTCTTTCAAAGGGCCCTGAGAAGCTACTCTAGCGCCAGCAGTTGATGGCTTGCAACGTCGAGTATCGAAACGGAAACGAAACCATGAATACCAACTCCTCGGCTCGCCAATACATCGCCGAACTGCTCCCGCAAACCCAAGTCGACGCGGTCTTCAAAATCGCCGATCGGCAGTTGAGATCCAATCGCCAAGGCAACCCGTACCTGCTCCTGCAACTCCAGGACCGTAGCGGAATGATCTCTGCCATGCGTTGGAACGCCGACGAACGCCTCTGCGAGAAATTCCCCAAAGGAACTTTTGCTCGCATCCAAGGAATGTCGCAACTGCACAACGGGAACCTTCAGATCATCGTCAATCAGATGCACAACGTCGATTCCGACCTCGTCGCACTCGAAGAATTCGACGCGCTCGATCGCAATCAAGTCACCGCGCACTGGGAAACCCTCAATCGCCTCGTCGATACCCTGAACGATCCGAGCGTCTCGGCAATTTGCAAAGAGATCCTCTCCGATGCCACCATCAGCCAACGCTTGCAGATCGCCCCGGCAGGTACCAAAACCCATCACGCCTATCCAGGCGGACTGCTCGAACATATCGTCTCGCTGATGCAACTGTGCGAGTTTGCAAGCCGACACTACAACCAAGTCGACCGAGATCTCCTCATGGCCGCCGCCTTGGTCCATGACCTCGCAAAAATCGAGGAACTCTCCTTCGAAAACGAACTCAACTACACCGACTCCGGGCAACTGCTAGGTCACCTAGTCCAAGGTGTCGTGATGCTCGATACGCTCGCGAATCGCCTCAAGGCGAAAGGTGTCGCGATCGACCCACAGAAACTTCTGCGATTGCAGCATATCGTCGTGAGCCACCACGGATCCCTCGATCACGGCAGCCCCAAAGTCCCCATGACGCTCGAAGCCCTCGTGTTCCACTACCTAGACGAGATGGACGCGAAGCTCAATACGGCACAGGAACTCATCTCCCAAGACCGATCAACCGATGGATGGACCCCATTCCACCCGACACTCGCTAGACGTCTGTTCAAAGCCAGCTTGAATCCCAAAGCCGAGTAACCTCACCACGGAACGATTCAAACGGTGTGAGCGACATCTCGCAAGAGGCTCCCTTAGCCCGAAGGATGCCCCCCTGGCCCACAAACCTCTGGCCTCCAGCTCCAGCTCCAGCTCCAGCTCTGGCTCTGGCTCTGGCTCTGGCTCTGGCTCTGGCTCTGGCTCTGGCTCTGGCTCTTCTCTCCGTGACCTCCGTGTCTCTGTGTTTCATCTCTTCCATTCTTCCCTGACCCCTCAGCGCAACTTCCTCGCCGTTGGCTGCGGGTTAAACAACTTCGCTCACGCACGCGCTTACTCGTGCCGCAAGGCCTCGATAGGGTTCATTTTCGCCGCGCGCGTCGCCGGGTAGATCCCAAAAATCAACCCCACCGCCAGCGAGATAAAGAACGCACCCGGAATGCTCTCGGGAACAATCGATGGCTTAACGACTCGCACCACCTCGGGCAAATCCGCCATCTGCTTGGGGAACCAAGCCGTTGCAAACTCTCTGGCCAAGTCGACCGCAGGACTGCAAAACAGCCCAAAGAGGATCCCAAGGATCCCGCCGGTCAAACTCAGCACGCTCGTCTCGACCAAGAATTGGCGCACGATGTCCCGCCGTTTAGCCCCCAATGCCCGGCGAATCCCGATCTCACGCGTGCGCTCGGTGACCGTCGCGAGCATGATATTCATAATCCCAATCCCACCGACGAGCAGCGAGATCGCTGCAATCATCCCCATAAACAGCATGAACATCGCGCGTGTCGTGCGAGCCTGTTCGAGCAACTCCAAAGGCACAACCACCGAGATGTCTTCCATCTTCTCGTGGCTCGAAAGTGCCGCTTGCACCAATTCCGCAGTTTTCTTGACCTCCGACACATCGGTACATCGCAAAGTGATTTGATTCAATTCGATGATCTCACCTTCACGCGAGCCGGATCGCATGGTCATGACCGTATCGCCGATCCTCTGCTGAAGCGTCTGGATTGGGACATACACATCGTTCGAGAAGTCTTGAGCGGCCATCGAGCCGCCGATGGCAGCCGTAGCTCCTTTGGGCTTTAGTACTCCGACGACCAAATAGAAGTCTTGGTTTTCTGGCATGTAGATCCGCTGTCCGACCGGGTCCTCGAACGGAAAAAGCCGCTCGGCGACTTTGGCTGACAAGACGCAGTGGCAGTCGCGAGCAAAATTCTCCGCATCGCTTAGAAAATGCCCCGAAACCACCTCGAGCTTCGTCACATCGGCATACTCCGGCGTGCAGCCGACCAACCGCCCATCGAGCTTGCGATTTTTGAACTGGAACTGACGCCGCATCTCGCGGATCGGAATGGCGCTTTTCACCGTCGGCACCGTAGCCACGAGCATGTCGTACTCTTCACGGGTCAGACCATAGGGGGTCAAACCCTGGCTGGCCATTTTCTCGCTCGGAGGCTTGACCGTTCGGATCATGATCGTGTCGGCTCCGAGGCTCTCGATCTGCCGCTGGGCCTCGTCTCCGATCCCCTTGGAAATCGCCAGCAACCAGATCACGCTCGCCACTCCGATGAAGATCCCGAGGACCGTCAGGATCGAACGCATCGGGTGGAGCCAGAGGCTTTTGATTCCAAGCCCGATGGTACCTAAGAGAATTCCCATGACGATTGTTTCCCAAGCTCTCTTGCGTGTGTGATTAGACTTCTACGGGCATGTTATCGATCGCATACTTAGCCGCTTCGTCGCGGACCTGCTGCGTATTGACCTTATCCCACTGCAACCGACCATCCTTGAGTCGCACGACCCTTTTGGCCCGCTTGGAAACCTCGTCCTCGTGGGTGACCAAGATAACGGTTCGCCCCTCGTTGTTCAGACGTTCAAAGGTCTGGAGGATCTCTTCGGTCGTCCGAGAGTCCAAGTTTCCTGTCGGTTCGTCGGCGAGGATAAAATAAGGGTCGTTGACCAACGAACGAGCGATAGCAACCCGCTGCTGCTGGCCCCCTGAGAGCTGCGTCGGGCGGTGGCCGAGCCGATCGGCGAGCCCCACCATTTTGGCCAATTCAATGCTGCGATTTTTCTGAGCCGCGGTCAGCGCCTTCCCTTGATAGAACAGAGGCACTTGAATGTTCTCGACAACCGTCAATTGCTGAATAAGGTTGTACGACTGAAAAACAAATCCGATCCGCTGGGAACGAATTTCGGCCAACTGGTCGTCGGTCATCTTGGCTACGTCGTCGTGTCCGAGCCACAAGCTCCCTGAGGTGGGCTTGTCCAAACACCCGAGCATATTGAGCAAGGTACTTTTGCCGGACCCCGAGGGTCCCATGATCGCAACATAGTCTCCGGTCGGCACGTCGAAAGTGACCCCCCGCAACGCGCGGACCGTCTCGCTTTTGAGTACGTACTCCTTCTTGAGGTCGACGACCCTACATGCGTATCCTTCGGTCGTAAAAGCGTCTTGCGTCATGATGCGACTTGTACTCTAGAGAACTTTCGGTCGACTCCGCCCCGCGAGGCGATACCGTCCGGATCGGCATTGCGTATTGCGTATCAATTCGACGGAGCGCCCGGCCCGCGACCGGCTCCACCACCGCCGCCCGGACCGCCGGGTCCGCCAGTGCCCATGGCGGCCATCCGCTTTTTGAATCCGACGGACAGTTCGCTGCGGTCGACTTTCCCATCCTTGTTCGCGTCGTAGTCGGCAAAGGAACTCTTCATCCGGTCGTCTGAAGCGACCTCTTCTTTAGAGAGGCTACCATCGGTGTTGGTATCCATCCTTTGCATGATCATGCCGACGATCGCATCGGGGCTCATGCCCCCTGCCCCGCCCCTAGCCCCACCGGCACCACCTGCCCCACCGGCACCTTGAGGGCCTGACTCTGTGGCAGCAGACTTCGGAAGAGGCTCGTTGGACATCGCGACAAGTTTCGAACGGTCATCCTCTTCCTTGATTTCAGGAATATCCATTTTGTCCAGATGGTTTCTCGGGTCGAGCACGACGTTGTCGTTGGGCTCGATACCCTCTTTGACGGTCACGAATTTATCGTTGGTCGCACCGATTTTGATTTCTCGGGTGTCCCATTTTTCGCCAGCGCGGATGAGAACAAAGTGGTGCCGTTTGATTTCGTAGACGGCGTGCACAGGGATTTGGAGCGCTTTGTCGATTTGCTCGACGAAGATTCGTACTTCAGCCGTCATCCCGGTCCGGATCGACTCGGGTGGCTGGACGATTTGAATGAAGGTCGCGTATTCCTTGACGTTCGAACCCCACCAATTGCCTGGCTCGGCGTACTTGTTGACTTTAATCACACGACCGAGCAATTCGTACTCGGAAGCGTTGACGCGGATTTTCACCGGCATGCCTTCGCGAATCAAACTGATCCGCGATTCATTGATTTTCGCTTTGACCTGCATGCGTGTGGGATCCGGGAGCAGAAAAATGGTCTGCTGCTCGCGGACCAACGCTCCGGCCTCGACGATGAAGTCGCTACCACCTCGACCGGAGCTTTTATTCGCATAGACAACTTGGCCATCGGCAGGAGCGATGATGGTGCAAGCTTTCGTTTGGGTTTGGATCTCCTGGAGCTTGTTCTTCTCTTCCCCGAGAGTGTTTTTATCCGATTCGAGTTTGGCTCGTGTCGTTTCGATATCGGCATCGAATTGGACAAGCATTTTCGCTTTGGTCAATTCATCGAGGACCTTCAAACGGCCCAAGGCCGATTCGAGGTTGCTCTTTGCGTTTTCGACGGAGAACTGTTCGGCTTCGATTTGAAGCGGTTTAAGGGTCCCTTTGGCCGCAAGCCGCTCGGCGCTTTCGAGCGAGAGTTCGGCTTTGCGTAGGGATTGCTGGGCGACTGCGATCTCACTGACGATCGCATTGCGCTCGGTCAAAAAGGTCCCTTCGAGGTACTCTCGGCGAGCGATCACCGCTTTGTTGACGGCAGCCTCGGCGCTGATGACCGCCGATTCGGCCGAGCTGACCACAATACGTTGGTTCTTCGCTTCCTGGTCGAGGGCCGAGGAATCGAGTTGGCAGAGGGTTTCCCCTTTCTTGACCAAGGTCCCTTCGGGGATGACCGAAAGAATTGGAGTTCCGCTACCGCCGCGGCCTTTGACTTCGCATTTGACTTCGTTGTTGCTGCTCGATTCGATTTCACCCTGTTCCAGAACGATATGGTCAAAGGGCCCCTCGGCGACCTGATGCAACATCGGCTCCGAGGAGCTTTCGAGATTGCTTCCAGGTCGGTTCATCGCCCAATAGTATCCACCCCCACAGAGCCCGGAGACGGCCAAAAGGCCCAAAATGGTTCCTCGCACACCCCCTCGTCGCGACCGGCTAGCAGTTCGGGACGAGCGAAGAAAGGATCTTTGGTTTTTTTTCATGATTGCGTATTTGCTTAGGATGGTAGGAAAAACTTCTGGCAGGCTTTCCGTCGCGGGTTCGATAGCGTTTGGTCCGAGCGATCCGATGGAACTTCGGCCCGAGGACGCTGTTATTGTAGAGGGCTGTAAACGGAGGTGGGATTGGACCATCGGCTTAGGGATAAAATCGCCCATTTCGGTGGAATTGGCTAGAGAGATTGCTAGGAATTGCCAAAAAGGTGCAATCGATAGCGGGTTTCTGCTCCTGGGGATTGGCTTTTGAGAATGGCGTAAGGAATTCGGATCGGATGGAGTTTGCTAGCGAACCTTTCGATTCGGCAAGGAGATAAACCCGGCGTGGGGGAGAAAGTTCCCCGGATGGGGGGTTGGATTCCGGTCCACTTCTTGGTTTCTTGCCGGGGGGGCCTTCAAGTAGACTGGACGGGTTGACGTGGTTAGGCTAAAATTTTGGCCCCTAAAGGTACTGAAGCAGATGATTCAGGTCCGATAGAGGGGAGTCGCACATAGAAGGATTCGATGTGGGGCCAGTTACAGCGAGGTCAAAAATTTCGAGGCACAAGCAGTTTCGCGAACCGAAGCGAGCGTAGATAGGTCTTATTGGAGTCAGATGCATGGTTAAGTTGCAAGTCCGCGATCGGGAGACGATTCAGGATGCGGTACGTCGGTTCCGCAAGTTGGTTGAGCGAAGCGGATTGAAGAAGGAGATGCGACGTCGGGAGTTTTACGAGAAGCCCAGCGAGATCAAGCGTCGCAGCAAGCAACGAGCCGAGCGTCGGAACCGTCGGATCCGATTGCACGGGATCTAAAACAGCACGATCTCCGAGCACTGGATGAGATGGGCTTTACGCATCTCGATCCGGTCAAATCGGGCGAATAGCTCAGTTGGTTAGAGCGCTACTCTTACAAAGTAGATGTCGGGGGTTCGAGTCCCTCTTCGCCCATTGGTACATCCATCAGAGTCACCATAAGCATCATCAACAGCACTCGAACCCCATGGTTTTCGTCGGGATTCGCGCGATGTTGCGGGGTTGTACTGGATTCTTGCGAGTCAGTGATGAGCCCCGTTTTGGACCCCCTTTTGACGCTCATGGGTCCCCCCCGTTGGGACCCCTCAAAATGCACCGTCGTCTCGCTCTTGGCACTCTCTGCTACTTCGCTGCGTGCCTAGGCGTAATGCGACACGATCGCAGGGGAATTACCAAACCAATCGCAAACGTCCTTGACGGGAAACTGAACTAGCAATTCCGTCTCACGGCTCGATCATCATCATTTGCCTCATGCTCCTAGTTGTGACTGGATGCGATCCTGTCGATCAAGTCCGAAAGATGCGAGAAGCAGATCGCCAAAAGCAAGAAGAGAACAATTAGAGCCAACTGAAGATGGCAATGGAAAACTTCGAGCTTGGATCGACCAAGGGCGATGACCCAACCAGCGAATCAGACAAGCCGTGACCGGCAAAAAATGACGTTTTGGGGGCGAATACCTGCTTTGCTCCTACACCAATCGATCCAAAACCTGGGGTAGAATGAATCAAAGTGCTTGTTTAACCTAAACCAAGGAGTCGTCAAAATGCCCGTAATCGGAACACAACAATCTCCAATTAAGATCGAAACAAAAGACACGATTGCCATCGCGAAACCAACCGATTTGTTTCGGATTGAGTACAAGGATCAGGATTATCGAGGAACCCTCGAGGGTGGAAGCTCAACCCATAGAAACTTCAAACTTGATAAGCCTACAGCCGCAAAGCCTGCACCGACCGTGTATTTCCAGGGCAAAACCTTCGAACTGCAGATGATTCACATCCATGGTAAATCCGAACACCTAATCGACTCCGATAATCAAAGCGACTACGAACTCCACCTTGTACACTTGGAACGAGTCGAGCCGACTGAAAAACAGCTTACCGTTCCAAAGCTAGTTATTGGCATCCTCTTTCGAGAAGACGCTACGGGTAACAGTGGTGGTGGGCTTGAGCGATTCAACGAAATGCTTTCGGCACGTAAGAACACTGGAGCATCTTTGAAACATATCAAGTCGTCGGAAAAGAAGGTGGTTGAGTTGTTCAACCCTCTAGCGTTTTTTCCTCGCCTGGGTAAAAGCAAAAAACCAGACCTTGTAAACTGGTTCCATTACGAAGGATCATTGACATCGGAACCTTACAGCGAAGACGTAAGCTGGATCGTCATGAAGAACGAAAGCAAAATTGATCCAGCAAAGGTTGATAAGCTTGAGGAGTACGCCGAGCAAGACGCTCGCCCCGTACAATCACTTAATCGAAGGATCATCCTAAGGAGTTTTTAGACCTTGTCACGGCGTTGGAAGCATTGACCCTACTGTACAAATCTAAGATCACAATGCATGGAAGCGGCAAGGCAATGCTTGGCATGAAACTCATCCAGGGCACATCTTAAGATGTCCTGGTGATCGTATTCGCACATGAAGTCCAAATTACGAAAACCTAACATTTAAGCCCATCCCTTTGGTTGAGATCCCACGGACTAAAATCTAGGCCGCTCGCCCTAAACCAACTGTGGAACAAACGGAACAACCCACTCCTATCGCCCCAGTGATGCGTCCAAGGCGAAAGGGCCAGTTTAGCAAACCCTTCATGCCAGCGTAACCTAAGAACACCATTGGCGAATCCGTCCCGCAAGGCAGAAAGATGGAGATTCCAGACGAATTGTAGCCAAACCGTACTTGCGCTGCTCGGAACGTTCTAGCTCGATGCAGGCTGCCGTAGGGACGGATTTGAATCTGAACTCGGGGAGTCCAACCGATTGCCGAGAGTGAAGAACCAAAAGTCGACGCTTGGGTGGCGTGCGAAAAACGCCGACTTGGCGGTCCAAATCTCGTCACCCGAATTGACTCTCGTCTTGCCTGCGCTGGTAAACCTCCAAGGCGACCTTGTCTCCAGTCGCCTCGGCTGCAAAAACGGCAACTGACATGACGTCAGCGGTGCCTGAGCCCGTTGGTATCGGAAGACTGCGAAACGTTATCCGGAGGTATGGGTGTTCGCAGCCCAACAAACATGTTAGCCCAGCGGTTTCAGGGTGATTAGACGGGAACCGCCGATCACTCCAAAAATTCTTGATCGGCTCACTGGTCCCTGATATCATCGCACGATGGGTCGAGGCTATCTTGAGTGACAGGCTGAATTGGTGCCGTCAACAGGGCTTAGGCTGATCCGTATAAAATCGAGTTTGGCATCATTGGAGGCTGCACAATGCCCGAACCATCCGCCCCTGACCTTTCCGCGATTCCGCGAGACCCAATCACTACAGTTGCGACTTACATTGATCGCGTACTCTCGGTGGCAAACGCGTTCGGCCTCGCATACGGAAATCTCTGGTATCGGGGTATCGCCAAACGCGAACTCCGCTTGGTTCCTGGAGTAGTTTGGAGAAATGTCGACGATGAGCAATCCATACTAGATGAGTTCCTTGTCAGTCTCCCTGCCTACTCGCAGAAATTCCACGACGACCCATGGGAGTTATATAGCCTCATGCAGCACCATGGCCTACCGACACGCTTATTGGACTGGTCGAAATCAGCACTTGCAGCTCTCTACTTCGCCCTAGACTTTGACGAATCCTCAGCTGAACCGGACCAAACGCCCGCCGTCTGGATAATGAATCCATACGCACTGAACTATGCGTGTCATCGGAAGAATGAGCTATACATCGCGCTTTCTCGCTTCGGAAACTCCGGCGTTGAGAACTTGGTTGATTCCTACCTGCCACCAAACCTTCGGCCTTTTCGCTTGTCTACAAGTAGTTCACTTAGTCCCTTTCCAATTGCCATCGAGCCACCCTTCTCGAACTCGAGGGTCTTGGATCAGCAGGGTTGCTTCACCGTCCACGGAGAGGATCAGGTCGCGCTCAATGAACTGCCCGGCATGTCAGGTCACATGATCAGCCTTGAATTAGATCCGACTTCGACGCCAAAACTAAGAAGCAATCTAGAACTACTCGGGTTTAGGAGCGAGTGGATCTACCAAGACATTGATCGCCTGAGCAAGAGAATCATCGGAGAGCGGTGCAGGTGATGCCTAACCCCTCGCTCAATACCGCAGAGGCAGCTTAGCTCAAACGTTCGCTTGTATCCAAGGCAGCAAACCCGATGTTGCGTCAATTCTTCGTGCCCAAGGACCACCGACACGATGTCGCAAGACTCAGCCGATGACAAGATGGGTGGCTACTGACAGCTAGCCTGCTCTTTGTTGCCAGCAGGTCGGATTTGTAAACAAACGTGACGATGAATGCCGGTTATCTAACTCACTCCTAGATTATGCGGCGTGGGATTTTTTACAATTTGTCTAGCGCCACAAAGGGCAAAGATTGGTGGTATCCCGTGACAAGTTCTGTGAGTCAGAGACTGACACTGTGTCAGCAGGTGGCAAGGTTGCCAGTCGATCCCCATTGGGGAGGGTGGTAACGTTTCCACTTTGGAACCAGGAAGCGTCAGCATGAGGTCGCTGGCGTGGCAAAGGTGATCCCCGATGAAGGGGTGGGGGGAAAAAGCGCCTCGATTTTGAGCGGCAGTACCGGGCATGATACAATTTTCTGGCGTTGCAGGAAGTTCGACCAAGATACCGAGTGAGGAGTCAACAAAACATGTCGAGTCCGCTATCGATATTTTTGTCATGGTTGGTGATTTTCGGGATGATCCAAATGGATTGTCAGGTATTCGCCCAAGCTCCCAAGGAGATTACCAACAGCATCGGGATGAAGCTGGTGCTGATCCCCAAGGGGACATTTACAATGGGCTCACCAATCGAAGAGGATGGGTGGGAACAAGATGAAAAGCAGCATCAAGTGGATATCAGCAACGATTACTATCTTGGCGTGACGGAAGTCACGCAAGGGCAATACGAGAGGGTGATGGGAACCAATCCGAGTGACAATCAAAAGCGCGACATCCGCATGAGCGATAGTTCGATGTACCCTGTCGAACGAGTTTCGTGGGAGGATGCAGTCGAGTTTTGCAAAAACCTATCGGACCTGCCCGAGGAGAAGAAAGTAGGCCGCGTGTATCGCTTACCGACAGAGGCCCAGTGGGAATACGCGTGTCGCGCTGGCAGTAGGACCCAGTACAGCTTTGGTGAAAGTTCACGGTCAATCGGTGATTACGCTTGGCTTCAGGAAAACAGCAACAATCGGACACATCCGGTCGGCCAGAAAAAGCCAAACGCCTGGGGCCTATACGACATGCACGGTAATGTCAAAGAATGGTGCAGCGACTGGTATGATAAATACCCAAAGGGTCCTGTCAGCGATCCTGGAGGTCCGAAAGAGGGCAGGTTCCGCGTGCTCCGTGGTGGTTCTTATTACTGCGACCCCACGAGTTGTCGGTCGGCGCACCGGATCTGGTACATCCCGTCGAGTCGCTACCTCTACAGATACTACGGCTTTCGCGTTGCCTTGATTCCCACCGGAATCCCCAAGTAGGCAGAGTCAGGTCAGCGTCGGATAGCTTACTGTCATCAGGTCGGTGGGGTGGGAACGTTTCCACTTCGATGCCATAAATAGCGCCAACATCGATCCGTATTAGGCTCCCGAGACACCACCCGAGGATTTAGCCTGCTACCCGTTGTGGATCTTGCTAAAGATCCCAGCGATTGAGCACTGCGGGGTGTTTGGTGACTTTAGAGGCTGAGCTTGTGTTTGCTAAATAGGTTAGTTAGCTACATGCGAAGTTTTTGGAATGGATGCTAACGCATTTGAAGTATAAAGAATTGTTGTGTTGATGCCAGGTTCCGGTGGCTTACGCACACCGGCAGAGAAGTGTTGCCCTCCGGGCTAAAACCAAACAGCCACTAGCGGACTTGAGGCTTTAAAATTACCACTTCAAAAATCAACAATCATCACTCGACAATCATCAATCCGTCGCTGGAAAAAACTCGGGGGCTGTCCCCGGATTCTTTCCGGATAGCTTCCCAAACTCACCGCAAAGGCGCGAAGTTCGCTAAGTCGAAGAGCGAGGCAAGAAGATCCTGGAGCGGTGCAACCTATTCTGGAAAATCAAAGCTCAAGTTTGGACGCATGCTCTCGGACCGCTAACAGATCGTAGGTTCCGGTGGCTTACGCACACCGGCAGAGAAGTGTCGCCCTCTGGGCTAAAACCGAACAGCCGTAAGAAGCCTCCCTTGCGCGTCGTGTAGAGCCATTGGGGACAATGGCTCTACACTGGAAAAATCCTTCGCTGCGCGTCGGGAAGCCCGTTGGGGATAACTTCTGCCTGCCCCCTGAGTTCCTTCGGTATCCCCACGTTAGCGGACGAGCCAGTGCGGAACTCGCAGGCCTGGCCAAAGGGGATCGTGGAGTGCATGGCATGCTACAATTTCATGGCGTTGCAGGAAATTCGACCGAGCTACACCGAATCTGAAACGCCAGCACCCCGTAGCACGGTCCTCCGAGGCCGTGCGTTCTGGTCATGAATAGATCTCGGCTTGATGTCGGCGAGTCATCGCTCCTGGCCTCCGTCGGCTTGATGCCCAAATGGCGTTGAATTGGTGTAAGCGGAAGTGCGCAAGCACTCCGGTGAGTGATGGAATATCCTCGATATCGCAATGTTTTTCACCGGACGGCTTGCGCCGTTCCGCTTTCAATGCAACGCCGTTCGGGACGAGCCCGACGGGAGGCTCCTTAAATCAATCCACTGCGCTCTTGGCACTCCATCGCCTTCTTCTCCAAACGATCCGCAGAGTCGAATTGGACTTGTGCAAGATCACGGTTTCTCGGTATGCAATCCTACCGACTGTTTCGACCGGATTGCTTGTTTCCATGTTTTCTAGGAACAACGACGATGATCGCACGCTTGCTGCCAGGTTGCTACCTTTTTGGAATCGCTCTTTTCCTTGCGATTTGCGCGAATTGGTCGCCTAGCCTCAGCCAATCGGATCTGCCCCCTTTGCCCGATCGGCAGTCGCCCAACCCGCGTGCACCGCTCGATCCGCAACGCGCTCAAGCTTATCCACCCAGCGATCTTCAAAATAATGCGGCGGTCCCCCACGGGTTCGGTGTGCACGTCGTGGGTCCATCGACCAGCAGCGCAACGGCGACTCATCTGATGTCCACGGCGACCCTGAGCAATGGATTCCAACAACTGGTGATCGTTGACCCAGCCAAATTGACCTTGGCCGTCTACCACATCGAACCCTCTCGAGGCGATATTCAGCTCAAGAGCGTCCGCAAGATCGACGCGGACTTCTCGCTAGAAGAGTTCAATCTGAGCGAGCCGACCCCCTCGACGATCCGACGCAATTCACGATCCCCGTCGATTCGTTAACAAACCGCGCGTGTTCTAGGAACGCTTTTGGCCGTCGACACTCAGGAACTTGATTGGGATCGGACTTCGCGGGTTGTCCAGAACGATGGCCAATTTCCCAGACAGCAGTTCGTCGAGTTCGTGGCCTACCAGGTCGGCTCGCCAGCCTCGCAGGATTTCCGGCGGGGATTGCGTATCGGGGTCCGGATCCAAGCGATAATGGACGTAGTCCCGGATATCCTCGGCGGTCGCCACAAGCATCGGTGAGATATGCTTGTGGTGACAAATGAAAGCCATCGCCGCGGAGAGAAATTGCGTCAACATCCCGGGCGGTTGCCCTTTTCCAAACCGCAACTTCTTGGGCCAACTCGGTGGAGGTTCGGCAATCGCCCCTTCGATGACCTTGGCAAGCTCAGGAATCATGGGCTTGGTGTTGCGGAACTCCATTCCCCTCAAGGACAACAAGTGCTTCGGATCGGACGAACCGCGTCGAGCCAATTCGACGAGCAAATCATCGCGTAAAATCCTCCTCGGGGGGACGTTTCGTTCTTTGGCCCTCTCGTCTCTCCAATTCCAAAGCCCTCGCGCTACGCTTAGACTCGTGCCCGACAAAGCCGACACCCCGCTGATGCGATGCCAGTTCTCACTCGACTCGTACTCGTACAATTCGGCTTGCTTCGAACGGGTCTCTTCGAGCAACCATTCGAGCCTGCCGTGCTTGTGCAATCTCTCGGAGAAAACCTCGTAGATCGTCAATAAATCACGGACGTCTTGGGCCGCATATTCCAACTGCCGTCGGGTCAACGGACGGATGCGCCAATCGGACCGCGTTTCTTCCTTGTCCAAGTTCCCGCCGACGATCTTCTGAACCAGCTTGGCATAGGAAGCCGGATACTCCATGCCAAGGAACCCCGCAGCGACCTGAATGTCAAAAAGATTGGGAATCTGTTTTTCGGTGGCTCGGTAGCAGAAAAGCGACTCTTCACGCCCGGCATGCACGACGACGGTTCGGTCGGGATGGTGTAGCAAACCCCAAAATCCCGACATGTCTTCTACCCGCAAAGGATCGATAATGGCGATCCCCGAATCGGTCTTGACCTGGATCAGACACAACTCGGGACGATAGGAATCCTCCGAAACAAATTCGGTATCGAATGCCAGCAACTTGCAGTTTTGATTGGATTGGCACCATTCGTTCAGCGCCAGTTGCTCTTCAATCCAATAGAAATCGGTCCCCAAATCGCCCCTCAAAGTCTGCGTCAGTGCCGCTATACTTGAAACCAATCGATCCTCGTTCAGCCTCTGTTTTAATCCTTCTCGATGAGCAATTCAACCGCCTGCCAGCTTCTAGTCAGTGCAAACACTCTCGACGAGTGCATTTTGCTCCAAGACTTGAACGTCCCGTGGATCGATCTCAAAGAACCCCGCCACGGACCCTTGGGTCGGCCTGAACTCCCGTTGGTCAAGCAATTCGCCAACCGCATGACGTCCGCCTCGTCGAGCAAAGCACACTGGAGCATCGCAGGGGGTGAACTTCCCGACTGGAACCCCCAGGCAGATCAAGCCTACCTCGAAGCCGTCTGCCTCCGAGGGACTCATCGAACCGATGGCCATATCAAATGGGGTTTGGCTCAGGCCGAGCGAACCTCCGATTGGCGCGTCAAGCTCGCGAAACTTGTCGAGCAAATTCCTAGCCCCGGACAAGTCATCCTCGTCCATTATGCCGACTATGCTCGGGTCGAAGCTCCCAAATGGAGCACGGTCCTCTCGATCGCAGCCGAACTCAAGATCGATAAAATCCTCATCGATACGGCGATCAAAGATGGATCTAAACTGACCGATTGGCTCGAAATTCCCGAGATCGAACAGCGGATCCAAGATGCCAAGCGTTGCAACTTTAAAATCGCCATCGCCGGATCGATCCCCCTGGATCAACTCGCCAAACTTAGCCGACTCGAACCGAATTGGATCGGAGTTCGCGGGGCCGTTTGCCGAAACCCAAAGGATAGAACCAGCACCATCGATCCAGGACTTGTCGAAAAAGCACTGGCTCAAGTCGGTCTTTCCCGAGCCGAAGTCGGTTAGCACCAGGACTAGCACCAGGTGAAACCAAAGACTACGAAGGAATACGCGTTGTCCTCGAACCATCGTCCCTTGCCCCTCCCCGGCGTAGTAACCCAACGCGGAATCCCCGTCGGAGCCCTGGCAATCCCACCGGATCATCCCGACGAATTCATCCGGGATTTCAACCGAAGCTACGCAACGATCGGTCTGCATGCGAGTCTCCTGAGATTGCCCAGCTTTCCCAGTCCGCAATCCGAACCCAGCCCGGACAACCCGGATTCCTAGCATCTTAGTGCGGACTGTTAAGGTCCACGGTCGAATCCAAATAGGCAGCCTTCCCAACAGGTCTTCGTGCGCCTTGATCGGATTCCTCAAGCACAATGCAAGCAGCACCTACCCAATCCCTCTCCAACGATGCATCCGCGGTCGACAATGACCAAGCCGAATGCTCATCGATCCAGATGGACCATCCGGATCGTATGGCGGAGCTGAACGGGAGGTATGACCTGGTTCTGGAACAAATCGATGCATTAGATTTGCAGATTCTAAGGCTCCTGAAGGAAATATCTGGCGAAAAGCCAGCTAACTTTCAGGCTCCTGAGCTTCCCCGTTGACTCGGCCCCGGCATCCAACGATAAATTAGGAGTGGATCCAATGGGTCGGGAGTGAATCTCGAAGATCGGATCGCCGGGTTGTTCCAGACCCGCCCTCCTGCTTTACCTGCCTAACGATCGAGTCGGACCATGTACGGATGGATTCCGTTGCAACGTGCTCTTGAGGCCTTGGCCTCGAAAACAGCCATCGGCTGGCTTGCAGTTTTCGCCTTTTCCCAGAGCGTCTTCGGGCCTGCGCTAGGGCCTGCCTTCGGGCAAGTCGAAAGTCTCCACAGCCGCATCGATGGCGCGGCCCAAGCGGACTTGCCATGGCTGACTGCAAGTCCCACCGAGCCGTCGCAGGCCCTTCGTCGCTTATCGCTCGATCTGAGGAACACGATCCCTACGATCGAGGAGATCGACGCGTACTTAGCCGAGCCTCCCGAGGGCCGCTGGGAGCGGTGGGTCGACCGGTTTCTTGCCGATCCGGCTTACCGCGAACGGATGGTCGATTGGTACGATAAGACCCTTCTGCAACGCCGTCCTTATCAAAATGTCGATCGAGCCACCTGGATCGCTTATCTTCGAAATGCCGTCGACGCGAACACTCCGATCGATGTGCTCATGCAAGGGATCGTGCAGAGCGTTTGGTGGGACAAATCCGCACGAGCCCAGCAGCGATTCTTCCTCGAGCGTGGGGGCGATGCCCATGCTTTGGCGCGCGATGTGGGACGAGTCTTTTTTGGAAAGGACATGCAATGCGCGCAATGCCATGATCATCCGCAGGTCGACGACTACTTGCAGATCGATTACCACGGCCTGTTGGCTTATGTTTCAGCCAGTTCGTTGGCCGAGGGGAAAACGACCGACGACAAGGGGGCCGAACAGAAGCTTCAGATGTACATCGAAAAAGCGGCGGGCGATGCCCCCTTTGAATCGGTTTTCAACAAAGGGGTCCCCTTCCGATCGGCCACGCGAGGGCCGGGTCAAATCGAGCTTTTCGAGCCGTATCTGGCTCCTGACGAGCGTTACGAACCTGCGGCTCGCCAAGGGGCATTCGGTGGACTTCCTAACGCTCCCATGCAGAGTCGACGCTCGCTCCTTGCCGCCCAATTGCAAGCCTCCAACCGTGAATTTTGCGAAAACTGGGCCAATCGACTCTGGGCTTTGATGTTCGGTCGCGGGTTGGTCCACCCGTTGGACATGCGGCACTTCGACAACCCAGCGAGCAATCCCGAGCTGCTGAAAATCCTGACCGACTCCTTGATCGAATCCAAATTCAACCCGTCGCAGATCCTCAGGCAAATCGCCCTGAGCGGCACCTACCAACGGGGTCGCCGCATGCCACTCGAGTCTCAAGTCGACGGCCGCGGGGTGCTCCAAGTTCAGAGCCCTGAGGCGATCGCTTGGCGGGCCCAACTGAACGAGACGCTCGCAGTCGCCAAGGCGGCGATCCCAGCAGCGGAAAACGCTTGGAAGGAAAAGCAGACTGCGTTTGACGATGCTGCGGATGCTTGGCGGGAAATCCAAAAGACACGCATCAGCATCCGCGCAGAACTCGACGCTTCTGAGGCCGGTTTTAACGAGGCCAACAAAAAGTTCCTCGATGCGGTCGCTGCCTTCGATAAAGCTTCGGCAGCCCATCAGGCGATCGCTAAGAAGACCGCTCTGTTGGACGAAGCCGCACAGAAACTCGAACAGGCCAAGGCATTGGGAGACGATCCGGAAATCCAAGCGAGCATCGTCGCTACACGTGCCAAAATTGAGGCTCTAAAGCCTCAAATCACCGCGGCCGAACTCGCTGCGTCAACGGCTGCCACCGCACGCGATGCGGCTTCTGCGGCCAAAGAGACCAAACGCGTCGAATGGAAATCCGTCGTCGAGCGACTAAAGCTCGTCGAAGAACAACTCAAGCAAGCCGACCGGGCGATGACCCTTGCCCGCGCGGGCTTCCAGGAATCCAGGCAATTTGCAGCCAACCTTTCGCGGCGTCTCGAGCGACTCGAACGCGTTGCGATTTGGTTCGATCGTTCGGCCGATGCCGCCGTCGCAGGAACCCAACTCGCGCAGGCTGCCCAGCAGATGCCCTCGTTGCAGGAATCCCTGGTGGTTGCCAACAACGAAAAGATCGCCATGGAACAAGCCATGCTCGCCCTTGATGCGACCATGGCCGAAACGACCAAGCAGCTTGAGCTCATGGCTGGCAAATGGAAAGAACTCCTTGCGCAAAAAGACCAACTCGTCGCGACCAAATCCCAGTTGACCAACGCTGCCGGACTCGTTGCCGACGCAGGCCCCCTCCAAGCGGCCATCGCTCAGATCGATGCGAGCCTGACGACCCGCCAGAGCGAACTTGTCCCTCTCGAAGCCCTGTTGAAACAACTCCAGACCAACCTGGGGGAAATGCAAAAGAAGGCCGAGGAAAACAAGCTCTTAATCGCCAACTCACAAAGCAAAATACAAGCCCAACAGACCGCACTCGATACCCACAGAGCATCAATCGAAACGCTGCAAACTCAGTCCGATAAGGTCGCACAGGAATGCGCGATGCAGAAGCTCGAAGTGGACCAGCATAACCAAGAGATTTTTGCCGTAGCTCCCGAGCGGGCTTTGAGCCCCGAGCAGTTCGGTTGGTCGATCCTGACGGCCACCAACATCATGAGCAGCTACATCGGTAACGAAAAAACCGAATTGGACAAAAATGCCCCCCTCGCTTCCGATGCACCTGCTGCGGAGCAATACGCAAGGCTTTTGCAAACGGTCCGTGGGGCCCGCGATAAACTCCAAGGCAACATCGATACGTTTTCCAATCTGTATTCCTCGGGTGTTGGACAGACCAGCGACGACTTTTTCGCTTCCCCCGACCAGGCTCTCTTCGTAGCCAACGGAGGTTCGGTCTACGTCTGGGCCGCTCCCAACGGCAACAACTTGACCAACCTAGCAATCCAAAATCCCGACCCGCGATCGGCTGTCGAACTGCTCACCCGAGGACTCTTGGCAAGAGCGGCAAGTCCCTCCGAATTGGAATGGGTCCCCGAATTCATCGGGAAGAATCCCGAGTCCAAGCCTGCCGTTTTCCATGAACTGGTTTGGGGAATTCTCGCTGGAGTGGAATTCCGAATTTATCCATGATTCGGCGTTTGGCGCAAAGAAGCCAAGCTCGAAGTCCTAGCCGCAATTCCTGACCGATACGCTTTACGAAAATCCCTTACGAACACACTAAACCATCCCCCTTTGCGATCAACGCGGAGTAGAACAATGAGTAACCGAGCACGATACGCCTGTGGATCGATGGACCATGCGCTCAGTCGCCGAAGGTTTCTAGGAGCCAGTGGGCTCCTCGGCGCCTCGGGGATCTTGGGTGGGGTAGCTAGCCTGCCCTCGAAGGTCTTTGGAGCGATCCCCAAAAACGACTACCGTGTCGTCGTGTTCAACATGCACGGTGGACTCAGTCAACTCGAGAGTTGGGACCCTAAACCTTCGACCAACACCGGTGGACCCTTTCGCGCCATCGCCACGAGCGTCCCTGGAATTCACATCAGCGAACTCTTGCCCAAGACAGCAAAACAGATGCATCATTTGTGTCTCCTGCGGGGCGTCAATACCGCCGAGGACGATCACGGCAAAGGTGCTTACATGATGCTCACCGGCAGGCGTCAAACGCCGGCCGCCGAGTATCCTCAGGTCGGATCGGTCGCCGCCAAGATGCTCCACGATGATCAAACTGGATTACCGGGTCATATCATCATCACTCCGGGCGGCGGAGGGGGGCGAGGCAACGAAGCTGCGTATTTGGGACCGAAAT
>Ga0315905_10000983_pt1 | contig 31103 bp, 26 predicted proteins | sample LakEriMetagenome_5_FD_203522 | JGI IMG/M metagenome (GOLD analysis project Ga0315905, IMG submission 203522) | Freshwater fungal communities from buoy surface, Lake Erie, Ohio, United States - Buoy 4 MA121 | ecosystem: Environmental > Aquatic > Freshwater > Lake | place: USA: Lake Erie, Ohio... | reverse complement strand
CGACGCCATCGATCAGTTCCGGATGCAGCGCAGCGAAGGTGAGGGCGCCTGTGCCGCCCATGGAGCCCCCGCTGAGGATGATTTTTTGCACAGAGTATTTTTTGCGCAAGTCCCGGAGGATCTGCACCATGTCCGCTTCGGCGGCCGGGCCCATCCAGGAGGTTTTGGCCCGGTAATCCGGTGAGACGAAAACCAGATGGTGTTTGACGGCACAGTCACGCGCGGATTTGCATTCGTCCCGCGGGTTGCGGATGAATTGCCAGCGGTCGGACCCGTGGCCATGCAGCGCGATGAGGATGGAAACGGGGGCGGATGGCTGGAAAACCTCTGGTTCGAGGGCCACATAACGCTGGGGGCTGCCATCGAAATCGGCGGTGAAGACGATGTCATGAAGGGTGGTGGGAGCGGTTTGGCCGGTGGCCAGGCCCAGGGTGATCAGGAGTTGCAGCACAAAGGAGGGCATTCCATTCTTTCCGGAAGTGCGGTGGGCGAGATATTTGCATTAAAAACCTTTTGGCAACCTGTAGCAAATCAGGCGGAAATCGAGGAGACTGATGGTAGGCCTTAGCTGGGCGCGCAAGCGGCCCGGGCAGGGGTGAATTTTCCTCCCGTTTCTCTATCCGGTGTTTCGATGAAAAAAGCGATGTTGGTGCTGATGGTGCTGATGGTCTCCAGCAGTTTGGCGCTGGCCCAAGCCCCCAAGGGTGAGGTGCTGAAGTTCTCGTTCGAGAAGAGCAAAGTGTATCCAGGGACCTACCGCGACTACTGGGTGTATGTGCCCGCGCAATACGACGGCAAAACTCCGGCCTGCGTGTATGTGAACCAAGATGGAGTGCAGTACAACGCTCCCCAGGTGTTCGACCGGCTGATCGCCGAGAAGAAGATGCCTGTGACCATAGGCGTGTTCATCATGCACGGCCGGGTGAAGGCGAAAAGCCCTGATGCGCTAGACCGCTTCAACCGCAGCTTTGAATACGATGGTTTGGGCGATGACTACGCCCGCTTTTTGCTGGATGAGTTGTTGCCCGATGTGGAAACCAAAAAGGCGAGTGACGGTCGGGACATTGTTTTGTCTAAAAAAGGCAATGACCGGTGCATTGGGGGTGCCTCGAGCGGGGCGATTTGCGCCTTTAACGCGGCTTGGGAGAGGCCAGAGGCTTTCTCGAGGGTCTTTAGCGCGATAGGCACCTATGTGGGTCTTCGCGGCGGCCACAGCATTTCCACGCTAGTGCGAAAATATGAACCCAAGCCGATCCGCGTGTATTTGGAAGACGGGTCGAACGACCTAAATATTTACGGCGGCGATTGGTGGATGGCGAACCAATCGATGGAGCGGTCGCTGAAATTTGCCGGGTATGAGTTGGAACACAAATGGGGCGACGGAGGCCACAACGGAAACCACGCCACCCAATTGTTTCCGGAGGCGATGGAATGGCTGTGGAAGGGCTGGCCTGAACCGGTGAAGGCGGGCAAGGGGAGCAGCCAGCTTCAGGAGATTCTGGTTCCTGGCGAGGAGTGGAAGCTTGTGGGTGAGGGCTATGCCTTCACCGAGGGGCCAGCAACCAACCCGCAGGGCGAGGTTTTCTTTAACGATGTGGGCAAGGGCAAGACCTACCGGGTGAACGCCGAGGGCAAGCCCGAGGTGTGGCTGGAGGATTCCAAGCGGGGCGATGGCCAGAACTTTGGTCCCGATGGCAAGCTGTATGCGGCCTCTGGTGCGGAGAATGGGATTTTGGCGTGGGACAAGGACGGTAAATCGACCAAGGTTGTGGGTGGTTTTCGCGGCAACGACCTGGTGGTGAACGCCCAAGGAGGCATTTATGCCACCGACCCGGGCAACCCTAGCAAAATTCATCACATCAGTCCGCAGGGAGAGGACAAGGTGGTGGACACCGGCCTAAAATTCTCCAACGGCATTTGCCTGTCGCCCGACCAAAGCCTGCTCTATGTGGCAGACAGTAAAAGCCACTGGGTTTACAGCTACCAGGTGCAGAAGGACGGGACGCTGGCCAACAAGCAGCGCTACTACCACTTGCATGTGCCAGACAACGCTGATGACTCGGGTGCTGATGGCATGCGTGTGGACCGCGATGGGCGGCTGTATGTGGCAACCCGCATGGGTTTGCAGGTGTGCGACCAGGCCGGGCGAGTGAACTGCATCATTCCCACGCCGAATGGCAAGGTGTCGAACCTGACCTTCGGCGGTGCCAATCTGGACACCCTCTATACCACCTGCGGCGACAAGGTTTACAGCCGCAAAGTAAAGGTGAAGGGGGCTCCTAACTTTTTGCCGGCCAACAAGCCGCCGGCACCCAGGCTGTGATTTTTGGGTTTTAAATTAGAGTAAGCGGGAATTGGATAGTCCCCAATTCCCGCTTACTCTTTGTATGGGCGCCTTGAATTGGCGCTTGACAATGGCTGGGGAGCCCCGAGTAGACTAGTAACCGCACCGCTTCTGTTTAAAATCTGGTTTCTCATTAGAGGACAATTTTCATGAAAGCCAAAAGTTTTGCTCTGCTGGTGGCAGGGTTGGCTGCCGGTGTGTTGCCGGCGGCGGAATTTGACAAGCCGGTGATGCTGAAGGCGGGCGGCAAGCCGATCCGCGTGGAAAGCCCGGGTTACGCTTGCCCGGCATGGGCCGATCTGGACGGCGACGGCAAGCCTGAACTGCTGGTGGGCCAGTTTGCCCGAGGAAAGATCAAGGTGCTGCCCCACCAGGGGGGCCTGGATTTCGGCCAGGGGGCCTGGCTGAAAGCCGAGAAGATCGATGCCGAAATACCTGGTGTGTGGTGATGCACCTCCTCCACTCCACAGTTTGTGGATATCGATGGAGACGGCGTTCGCGACATTCTCTCCGGTTCGTACTCCCGGATGGAAAAGGACATGGCAGGCCTGTTCCAGGTGTTACGCGGCAAAAAGGGGGGTGGCTTTGCCAAGGCCGAGGAGCTGAAGGGCACGGATGGTGAGCCGCTGATTATCCCCGCCGACAATGAGGCCAAGCTGACCGAGAAGATCTGCACCCGGCCCTTCGCTGTTGATTGGGACGGTGACGGCCAACTGGACATCGTGACCGGCAACTTCGCCGGCAGCTTTTACTGGTTCAAGGGGGAAGGGAAGGGGAAATTCCAGCCCAAGCCCCAGCCCATCCTAGTCGGCAAGGAGCCACTGAAAATCAAGGGAGTGCACAGCGACCCGTTTGTGGTGGATTGGGACAAGGATGGTGATCTCGACATCCTGACCGGTTCCTCCAGCGGGGGTGTGACTTGGGCGGAAAATACCGCTGGCAAAGGCAAGATGCCGGAACTGAAGCCCTTGGTGGAACTTATCCAAGCACCCAAGGAGATGCCCTACGGTCAGCCCCTACCCATCAAGGAAGACGAATTGACGGGGCCGACCACTGCCACCCGCGTCTGGGTGGAGGATGTCAACGAGGACGGCAAGCTGGACCTGCTGGTGGGTGATTCGGTGACCCTGACGGCACCGGCCAAAGGCCTGACGGTGGAGGAATTCAAGAAAAAGCAGGCCGAATGGCAGCAGAAGGTGGATCAACTGTCCAAACTGTTGGCATCCCCAAAAGCCGACCAGAAGGAGCGGCAGAAAGCCAACGAGGACTTCAGCGAGTTGTACCAGAAACGGTCTGAATTCATTCAGGAAGACCGGACAGGGTATGTTTGGGTGTATCTGCAAAAGTAGTCGGATCGTATAGCCTGCTTGACCGTGGCCCCCGCCGAAGAATTCGGCGGGGGCTTTTTCTTTGGGCACGCAGGATTTATCCCCCCTTTGCCATCTGCAGTAAAAACTCTAGCAAGTCAGCCATCTGTTCCGGGGTGATCTGGTTTTCCAGACCCTCGGGCATCAGCGATTTGCCGGTGGCGGTGAGGGCTTCCAGATTGGTGCGCAGGATCACATCCTCCATCCCCTCGGCCCGGCGCAGCGTCACATTCACCGGGGTTTCAGCAGCCAGCAGGCCGGCAAGGGTTCGACCGTCCTTAGTTTCGGCCACCATCTGCGCGTAGCGCGGATCGATTTCGCGACTGGGATCAAGGATGGCCAGGATGAGGGCTGCCTTGTCTTTGCCGGGTAGAACGGCCTTCAACTCTGGACCCACCACATGGCCTGTGTTGGCTGCATCGCCGGTTTTGTGGCAGGCGGCGCAGTTTTTAATAAACACTTCGCGTCCACGGGTGATATCTTTTTCGGAATTGGAATCCACCAGCGCTTGTTGGTAGCGTTTGACCACCGTTTCGCGGGTGCTTGTAGAGGTTGCCAAGAGCTTGCTTGCCCTGGAGACGGTAGCTGATTGCTTGGAATTTAGCAGGGAAGTCCGGCTGGAAGCATCGACCAAAGATGGTGGGATTTTGCCGGTTTCGATTGCCGTGAGCAGACTGTGGATGCCTTGGGGGCTGGCGATGAGCTGGGTGAGGAGTTCGTTGCGGGCGGAGGGGGCCATGTTGGGAAGGCTTGCGGCAACATAAGCGAGCAAAGGGGCATCGCGGCGGCCCGTTAGTGCGGCAACCGCCGCGAGTTGGACGGCGGGAGAATTTTTGTTGTTGAGTAGGTCTGCCGCCATGTCACGCCAGTTTAGGCTGGGAGCGAGAGCCAGGGTGGCAATTGCGTTGAGGCGATCTTTTTCAGTGGCCTTGTTGTCGAGCGCCAAGGTTGAGGCTGCCCTGAGCTGGGGTTCGAGCGTGGCCAAGGGGGGCTTTTGCCTTGTGCCATCGGCTGCGGGGGCGGGGGTCCACCAGCCATCGATATCTTGGCCGGCTTGGCGCATGCCTTGGCTGAGGCCCTGCAGGAATAGATTTCTCCATTGGGTGGTGGATAAGGCGCTTAAAGCGAGTGAGCGGGCCAGAAGAGGTACTGCATCGGCGGCGGGGCGGGCGCCAATTTGCATTCCAGCTTGGGTGATCAGTTTGGCACGGGCAGGGTTGAGAGGTTGGCTATGGGCTTGGAGGGCCCAGACTTCCAGATAGCGAGCCAGGTTAGAGGCTTTATTGCTCCATGCGGCGGCGACGATCCATGTATCGGAAGCATCGGACCAGAGCCTGTGGGCCAGGGTTTCCTCATTGGCGATGCCCCGGGCTGCGTAAGCGGTGGCTTGGAAGCGGACGCGAGGCGATGTGTCTTCGAGGAGTTCAAGGGCACGGACATCGGGTTTGGCAGACGGGCCTTGGTGGGCGGGAAGGCATATGAGAGCCACCTCGCGCACGCCTGATTCAGGGTGGTTGAGTCCGGCGAGAATATCGGCTGTATCGAGGGTGTTGAGTCGGGCCAGCAAGGATAGGGCGTGGACACGGGCCAGGGGACGCGGATCTGTTTGCGCCAGTTTGTGCAGGCCCTCAACGAAAAGGTTGGGGTCTTGTTCGAGGATGAGCCTGTGGGCGGTGAAACGGTCCCATGGGTTGTCGCTGCCCAGCTTGTTGAGACGACCAGCCAGATCGGTTGGAAAGTTGGGCAGGGCGGTTTGTTGTTTGTCGGCTGGGGCCAGGCGCCACAGGCGGCCTTTTTGTTTTGATTCTAGACCCATGCGTGCCTTGAGGTCATCTGGCAGGCTGAGGGGGGTTTCGATCGCTTCGCGGTAGAAATCGCACACCATCACAGCGCCATCGGGCATGAAGGATAGGTGTACCGGGCGGAAAAAGTTGTCTTTACTGGCGACTACCTCGCCATTGGCAAGGAGCCTTGTTGCGGTGAATCCTGCACCATTTGAAGCTAGTTTATCTCCGGTGATCAGGTTGTTGGCTGGGTCGCACACCAGTACCGCATCGCGCCAGGGGCCGGTGAAGAGGCCACCATCGGTGGGTAATGGTGAGCAGGTGGAGGTGGTGTAGCCGCCAGCGACCAGCTCGGTGGTAGGGAAACGCTTGGCATCGGCACTGCCGGCGCGTCTGCGGGTGCGTTCGACGCGCCAGGGTTCGGGTTCGGAGATGCGAAAGACTTTGGTGGCGGCGCCGTGTTGGGGGATGTCGACAGTTGCGGCTGGCGGCGCGAGGTAGGGGTTGCCTGCCAAGAGGCTGTCTGGGAGGGCAATATGGCGCAGATGTTGGCTGTTGGTATTGGTGAACCAGTGTCCGAAGCGGTCGGCGGCGAGGCCATATTGGCCGCCGCCGGTCTCGGCGCGCATGCTGCCGGGTTGGTCGGGATCGAAGGAGCAGGCCCGGCCACGGAGGGAGAGGTTGAAGGCGGGGACATCGGGGCAGCGGATATCGCCGCCGGCGCCACCGACCATGGCGTGGATGCGGCCATCGAGCCCGAGGGTGAGGGTGTTGACCAGTTGCTGGATGTTGGGAAGTGCAAAGCCGACATAGAGGGTTTTGCGGATGTCGGCTTTGCCGTCGTTGTTGGTGTCTTTTAGATAAAGGATCTCGGGAGCTTGGGCGACCAATAGGCCGCCGCGCCAGGGGAGTAGGCCCATGGGGAAGCGGAGGCCCTGTGCAAAGGTGACCGATTTTTCGTATTTGCCGTCGTGGTTCTCATCTGTGAGGAGGCTGATGCGGCCGCTGGAAATATCGCCTGTGCCAACGCCGCCGTTGGGGTAACCGCGCATTTCCGCGGCGTAGAGGCGGCCGTTTTCGTCGAAGGTGGCGCAGACGGGATCGACCACTTGGGGTTCGCTTGCCACCAACTGCATGGCGAGGCCTGGGGCCACCACCATAGCCTTTTCGGCCTCGCCAGGGCTGAGGGGGCCTACGGCCGGTGTGAGATTTTGGCCCAAAGGCAGGAAAAACAGAGGGAAAAGCAGGGGAAAGGCATTCATTTGGCTTCTCCAATCAATAACAATGAGAGTATCCCCCTTTAGCTGGACACACAACCTGTGGCACACTGTCGAAATGGCTAAGAGCAAAGCAAACAAAAAAGTTGAGCCCCAAAACAGCGTGACCCTGGTGGGCACGAGTGTACGGGCGGTGGCCTGGAGCGCTGTGCGCGCCGGGGAAAGGCCGTTATGCCTGGATTTGTTCAATGACACGGATCTGCTTGGATTGCCCGGTGTGATTGCCAAAAGGATGAAAAATTGGCCGCCTGAAGAGCTGGATGAGCTGGTTCCGGAGGGAATTCCGTGGGCTTACACGGGGGGCCTTGAGAATTATCCCCGCTTGGTTGGCATGCTGGCAAAGCAGGCGCCCTTGCATGGAAATAGCGGTGAAACACTACTGAATGCGCGATTGCCTTGGAGATGGTGCGAGAAATTACAGGCTGCTGGGGCATGTGTGCCGGAATGGGCTTTTGCACCACCTGCAGGTGCGGCGGATGGATGGATGCATAAGCCGCTTAGAAGCGCTGGTGGCAAAGGGGTGCGGGCTTGGCCCGAGGGTGGCAAAGCTTTGCCCTGGCGCTGGTTTGCCCAACGCAAGGTGGAAGGACTGAGCGCATCGGCAGTGTTTGCTGTTTCGACTGGAGAGTTTGAGTTGCTTGGGGTGACTGAGCAGTGGGTGGGGAAAGAGTGGCTTGGGTCGAAAGGTTATGCCTATTGCGGTAGCATTGGGCCGATAGAGTTTTCAGAAGATTTGCGCGGGCAGCTTGAGCTTATTGGCAAAGGTTTGCAGTCGATGGAGCTGCGAGGCCTCGTGGGTGTTGATTTGGTGATCGAGGGCGATAAGGCTTGGGTGATTGAAATTAACCCACGATGGCCGGCGAGCGTGGAGTTGCTGGAACGGGCGGGCGGCTATTCGGCCTGGGAATGGCACCGCTGGGGCTGTGTGGGTGGGCTACCACGGCCCCGAGCGGCGGGCAAGGTGAGCGGGTGCATCGCCAAGGCTATCTTCCACGCGCCTGTCGATTTGGAATTTCCGGCGGAGTGGCCGAGGAACCGGGCGAACACCTGGGCTGACTTGCCAGCACCTGGGGAAAAAATCAAAGCCGGCTCACCCGTTCTCACCTGCCTTGCGGCGGCCCCGACGCGGTTGCTTTGCGACGGGCTCATCCTCGAAAGGGTCGAGGTTGCTAGGGGACTGCTTGGGCTTACTGGCAAGATCGTTGATTGACCCGGGTTCTCCGGGGGGTGGCTCGTCGCGCAACTGGAGCCAGTCCCACCAGGATGGGTCTTCATCGTGATTCACATCGAGATCGGCACAGGAAATGAGCGCGCCTCGTTCGGCATCCTGAACCTTGATCGCGAAAGATAGAGTTCGGTTTTCGTCGAAATCGAATCCGTGCAGGGCACCCTGCGGGATGAGGGCGGCGACAGTGTAGCCACCGTGTTGGAGACGAGAGCGGAAAAAGATTTTGCTGAGAGGTATGGCGGGGGCCTCCTCCAGGGCGCGGGGGATTTTACCCTGACAAATGACTGGCTCAGTTTTGTCGTCACCCCCTCCCACAGGGAGCATGTGGAGCAGGTGGCAGTAGCCATTTGCCCGCTTGCCGCTAAGGCTGCCGCGGGTGTTAAGCCAAAGGGAAACACCATCGGCCAGGTGGGGGCGTGTGGCGTCCCCCTCTGGAGGCTTTGACTTGTTAGTCACTTCAACCAGAATGGCCAGACCGGAATCGTTCCAACCTGTTTGCACGGTGACCGGGCAACCTGGGTTACCCATGGCCGTGAAGGGGCGAAGGGTGCAGCCATCGGGCAGGGGCGTACCTTTTTTGAGGCGCTGGCCCAGATCGGACACGCGCCAGCAGGGCACTTTGGTTTGGAGAAGCAGGGCGCCGGCGATAAGCGACATAGCTAGGCCTCGGGTTTTATTGGAGCAGGCTTTTGCGCAGGATTTCGCCCGCCTTGTCGAAATAGGGCTGCCATGTGATCTCGGGCGAGAGCGTTATCATGCAATCGCGGACTTTTTCGAGGGTGTTCAGTGCCATATGGGGGCAATCGTTGCAGGCGCAGGTGATTCCCGGCACCGGGTGGTAGCGGTGGCGGGGGAAGCGGTGCTCGAGTTGCCAGATCATGTTGGGTTCGGTGGCCACGAGGAAATCGGTGGGTTTCTCGAAGGTGCCGACATGGCGGATAATCGCCTCGGTGCCACCAATGAATTCACTTTGGGCGAGGATATTGGCCGGGCACTCGGGGTGGGCCACGGTGATGGAACCGGGGATTTTGCGCTTGAGGTCGAGCAGTGCCCCAACGCTGAAGATCTCGTGCACCATGCAGGCGCCGTCCCACAGGATCATGGAGCGGCCGGTGACCTCACGGAGATATTGGCCGAGGTGCCTGTCGGGCACGAAAAGTATTTCTTTATTATGAGGGATTCGGTCGATGATCTGGCGGGCGTTGCCCGAGGTGACGACCCAATCGCACAGCGCCTTGGTGGCGGCGGTGCTGTTGATGTAGGTGACGGTCTCGAAGACCCGGCCATTTTCGCGCAGCATCTCTTGGTAGCGGGCGAGGCGGGGTGCGGGGCAACTGTCTGCCAGGCTGCAGCCTGCTTTGAGATCGGGCAGGATGACTGTACGGCTAGGGTTGAGGATTTTGGCGGTCTCGGCCATGAAGTGGACGCCGCAAAACACAATGACTTGGTTTTTGACCTTGGTGGCCTCACGCGCCAAATGCAGGCTGTCGCCTGTGATGTCTGCCAAGGCTTGGATTTCGCCCTGCTGGTAATAGTGAGCCAGGATGACGGCATCCTGTTTTTTCTTCAGCGCCTGAATCTCGGCGACCACATCGGTAACACCAGGGAAACGGAGATCGGATTTTTCGGCCTCGGTTGCTACTGCCATGAAACACCTCATCATCTGCCCCTCGGGGGCTAACCCTTCCCTGATATGATAGAGGATTGACCTGCTAGGCCCCAGCCCGGTAACACCGGGTTAAATAGGGCCTTTCATGCACTTTTTCGGTTGTGGGAGTCTGATTTAGCCATGAAACCTCCAGTAGAAACCATTCGGTTATTGGGCGGATTGACACTCGCGCAAGCAGTCAAGGCTTCAGGAATGGCAGACACTGGTGGCGGGGCCAAGGTTCTTATACGCGAGGGTGGTGTTTTGGTGAACAACCAGGTGGAATTGAGGCCGGGCTGCAAGCTGAAGGCTGGGGACAGGTTCAGTCCGCTTGGAGGCAAACCCTGGCTGGTGATCGCTTGAGCGGAGTACGGGAATCTGTGGAAAGCCGGAAGGACAGTGCCGGGGTCGATGAGGCCAGCGGCCTGCGGCTGAACGAGCCAAACCTGTGGACCAACTCGGCTATTCCCGCCTGGAAGCGGGTGCTGGGATTGGCGTGGCCGGCCTTTTTACAGCAAATGTTGCACCTAACGGTGAACCAGACAGATCGTTGGCTGGCCGGCAATGCTGTTGGCCTGGACGAGGCGAGCCAACTGGCGATGCAGGGGGCGCAAACCACCTGCTTTTATCTGGCTTGGGTGGTTTCCTGTTACGGAGTTTTGGCCAGTGTGGGGGCATCGGCGCTGGTGTCGCGGTTGGTGGGAGCCGGGGATATTCGTGGGGCCAATCTGGCCTTTCATCAATCCATGATTTTGGCGTTGCTGCTGGGCGTGGCGGGTGGCGCGTCCGGGTTGTTTTGTTTGGATTCCCTATTGGGATTTTTGCGACTGGAGGGATTGCCCAAGGAGTTCGCGCACGAATATTTGAGTGTGACCCTGATGCTTTTACCCTTCCAGTTGTTACTGAGCACAGCGGTGGCGAGTCTGGCTGGGGTGGGTGACACGCGCACAGGGCTGTGGATTCTTGTCGGTACAACGCTGGTTAATCTGCCTTTGGCATGGATGGGTTTTCGCGGTGTGGGGGAATGGGCTGGCCTTGGGTTCGCCGGTATCGCTTGGGGGACAGGCCTGAGCCATGCGCTTGGAACTTTGGCGGCTCTTGGGATTTTGTGGCAAGGTCGCAGCGGCCTGAAGGTGCTTCCAAAACTGCTGAAACCGGATTTGCCCATGTTGGGTCGGCTTTTGAGAGTCAGTCTGCCTGCGGGGGCTGACAGCCTTTCGTTGGCGGCAGGGCAACTTTTGTTTTTGTCGGTAGTGAACCTGTTGGACGATGCCTCGAAGGGCGCGCATGGAATTGCGCTGGGGTGGGAGGCCATGGGGTATTTGAGCGGGGCGGCTTTTGGGGTGGCGGCGACCACCTTGGTGGGCCAAAACCTGGGCGCCAAACAGCCCGATGAGGCGATGCGCTGCGGCCTGACGGCTTTGGCCTTGGGTGCGGTGACGATGAGCCTGATGGGTGTGTTTTTTTTCACCAACGCCCTGTCCATGTTTCGGTTTTTTTGCCCGACAGAGGCACAGTCGGCGGTGGTTGAAGTGGGTGTGCCAGTGCTGCGTTTGGTGGCGTTTTCGATGCCCATGCTGGCGAGTTGCATCGTTTTGACCAGCGCGCTGCGGGGCGCAGGGGACACCCGGTTCCCTTTGCTTTTCACTTGGGTGGGCTTTTTCGCGGTGCGTTTACCACTAGCCTGGTGGCTGAGCCGTCCGGAAATCAGTTTGCCCGGGGTCGGTGAATTTTCGGGTTGGAATTTGGGTTTGTTCGGATGCTGGCTGGCGATGCAAATCGACATCAACCTGCGCGGGGTGCTATTTTTGGCCCGTTTTTGGGGCGGGAAATGGCGAAGAGTGAGTGTGTGACCTTTTTATTTGCGTTGCAAAGGGCTGGGTTAACTCACAGGATTGGATTTTTACCGCATTTATGAACAGGTTGCCGCATTTTTGCCCGACTGAAATATTTTAGCAGACGGGCAATGCCAATCGGCCAGCAATTGCCATAGTGTGGATAATTTTAGAATCTTTATATTCAAATGGGTCGACCTCGCCAATCGGTTCGGCTAGCACCACATCGTCTTGCACACTGGTGGCGCGAACCGGGACCAGCTTGCGGCGCAAGGCCGGTAGTAGGCCGCGCAACGAAACCTTGGTGCCGCGGCAGGCAGTGCCCACCACATGGCCGGGGCGGGCCTCGTCGGCGGTTTCGACCAACACATCCAGATTGCGGCCGATTAGGGAATGGCGGAAGGTGTTGGCGAGTTCGGCTTCCAAAACTGCGGCACGGCGCATGCGGTCATGGATGATAGTGGGGTGAACGGGGTTGGGTAGGGATGCGGCGCGGGTACCCTCACGCGCGCTGAAGGCGAATAGGTGCATGCCGGCAAAGCCAGCCAAACGGGCTACATTGCAGCTGGCTTCAAAATCAGCCTCGGTTTCGCCTGGGTAGCCAACGATGAGATCGGTGGTAATGGCTGGGTGGTCGAGCAGCTCTTTGGCCATGGCTACCTGCTCGAGAAACCTGGCAGCAGAGTAGCGGCGGCGCATGGAGGTGAGAACGGCATCCGACCCGCTTTGCAGGCAGAGGTGCAGGTGAGGCGCGATGCGCCTATTGCCGGCGAGTGATTTGAGCAAGCTTTCACGGGCCTCGGCTGCATCGAGGCTGCTGAGTCGAATGCGGAACTCGCCGGGCAGGGACTCCAGCTTGTCGAGCAGGTGCCAGAGGCGGCTCCAGTGTTGGCGGGGTTTGCCTTTACTTAAATCGAGACCATAGTGGCCCAAGTGGATGCCGCCCAAGACAATCTCGCGGTAGCCATTAGCCACCAGACCGGCGACCTCGCTAACGATATCTTCAATCGGGCGGCTGGAAAAACGGGGCCTGACAGTGGGAATGATGCAGTAAGCGCAGTCGAGCAGACAGCCATCCTGCACCTTAACAAAGGCGCGTTGGTGGCCTGCAAAGCCGCGAATTCCGGGTAGGGAATCGGTGACCCCCCAAGGCTCCAAATCTTTGGTCAGTTGGTCTTTGTCTGTCACCACTTTTTGGACGCCGGGCAGGCGGGCGAGGTCATCTGGGGCCCGGGTGGCGTAGCAACCCATCACCACAATTTCACCCGAGGGTTGCTCGCGGTGCAGTTTGCGGATGAGGTGGCGGGCTTTGACATCAGCTTCATGGGTGACGGTACAAGTGTTCACTAGGCAAAGGTCTGCCGGTTCGCCCGGTTTTGCGGCCAACCAACCGGCACTTTCGAGGAGCTCTTGGGCGTATTGGGTTTCGTATTGGTTGACCTTGCAGCCCAAAGTGGCGGTGCGAAACCGTTTGGCGGCGGGTGCCAGAGGGCTAGACGGTGGTGTGGAGATGGCGAATGGGCCTGCCATGGGTGATAGCTTTTGTTTGAGAGAAATTAATATTCCGATGAATACACTGATTTCACCGGGGAAAATTGGTGCATCTGGCGATTTTTGCAAGTTAACCCTGTCGCCTGATCACACTCTGGATGATAGCATATATAGTCCTGCTTGCTTTACGGTTTTCTAATGGGCTGCCTGCGCAGGGCGGCCTGTTGGATCTGCCACCGATGCGAATTTGGGAATGGAAAATGGCGGCTCAGACGCTCACAGAAAAGATTTTGGCCCGTCACTCTGGAAAATCCTCGGTAGAGCCGGGTGAGAATATCTGGGTGGATGTGGACATCCTGATGACGCACGATGTGTGCGGCCCGGGCACTATTGGCGTGTTCCACCAAAATTTTGGCCGCGAAGCCAAAGTATGGGACAAAGACAAAGTGGTCATCATTCCTGACCACTACATCTTCACTGCCGACAAGATGGCCAACCGCAATGTGCATGTATTGCGCCAATTCGTCAAAGAGCAGGGTTTGCCGCACTATTACGATGTGGGCAGTGAGCGCTATAAGGGCGTCTGCCACATTGCGCTGCCAGAAGAAGGCCATACCCGTCCTGGCGAGATTTTGCTGGGCACTGATAGCCATACCTGCACGGCAGGCGCATTTGGCGAGTTTGCGACGGGCATAGGCAACACTGACGCCGGCTTTGTGATGGGCACGGGCAAGACTTGGCTGAAGGTGCCGCCCACGCTGAGGTTTGTATTCAAAGGCGACATGCCTCCCTACCTGATGGCAAAAGACCTGATTTTGGCGGTGATTGGCGACATTGGCTGCGATGGAGCCACCTACCAAGCGATGGAGTTTGATGGTGAGGGCGTTTACGCGCTGAACATTGAAGAGCGCATGACTCTGTGCAACATGGCCATCGAAGCGGGTGGCAAGAATGGCATCATCGCCGCTGATCAGAAAACCATCGACTTTGTGAAATCGCGCGACAAGGCTAGTAAGCCATTCCTTGTGGAGAAGTCCGACGCTGGAGCGCGGTTTGCCCGGGAACTTGTTTACGATGTGCGAACGCTCCGCCCTGTTGTGGCCAAGCCCCATAGCCCTGACAACCGGGCGTATGTGGACGAATGCAAGGGCACGAAGCTTGATCGGGCCTACATAGGATCGTGCACGGGCGGGAAGATGACCGACTTCCGGGCCGCGGCCAAAATATTGGCTGGAAAGGAAGTGAAAATTGACACCTTTGTGGTGCCTGCCACTACTGAAGTGGCCCGCAATCTGAAAACAGAAAAGCTGGGCAACCACACGCTGGAGGAGATATTCCTGAATGCGGGTGCCAAGATTGGCGAGGCCTCGTGCGCTGCGTGCTTGGGCGGCCCAGCAGACACCTTTGGCAGGCTGAACCAGGCGATTCGCTGCATCAGCACCACGAACCGCAATTTTCCAGGGCGCATGGGGCACAAGCAGGCAGAGGTATTTCTCGCCAGCCCGCTCACCGTGGCGGCTAGCGCTCTGACCGGACTGATTACCGATCCGCGGGAGTTTTTGTCGTGAAGCTTGAGAACATCATTCAAGGCAAGGCATATGTCCTGGGCGACAACATTGACACCGACCAGATCATACCGGCCGAGTTCCTGACCCTGAACCCGGCCATAGCTGAGGAATACCGGCAGTTTGGTCGCCATGCGCTTGCGGGGGTCCCGCCTGCCCAAGGGGGCCTGCCCAAGGGCCATGTGCCATTCCACAAGAATGAGACGGATTTGGTGAGTGATTACCAGATCATTGTGGGGGGAAGGAACTTTGGTTGCGGTTCGAGCCGCGAACATGCCCCCATCGCGCTGGACGCAGCGGGAATCAAGGCTGTTGTTGCCGAGTTTTACGCCCGCATTTTCTATCGCAACGCGGTGAACGGCGGATATATCGTGCCGGCTGAGACTGCTGAGCGGTTGTGCGAAAAGGTGTGCACAGGGGACGAACTGCGCATCAACTTGGAAGCTTGCATCATGGAAAATCTCACCACGGGGGAGAAGTACAGCCTGCGGCCTTTGGGCGAGGTGGTACCCATTCTTGAGGCCGGAGGTGTATTTCCCTACGCCCGCTCCAAGGGGATGCTGCCCTCCTGACCGGGTTTGGTCACACTGGTCCCGGGGGGTGATCCGGTGGAAATTGATTACAACGGAGGCCTGAATGGGGCACCACCGCCCGAGGCCCCTCCACCTAGTGAACGAAAAAAAAACAAGCCGCGCACCTTTGTCGAACTGCTGCTCGATCGCATAGCGGCGATGGAGCCGGGGAATTTTCATCCCCGGTCTTTCTTGCTTATTTCTAGCGAAGGTGAAGAGCAGGTATTGAAATCCCTGGATCAGTTGCACAAGAAGGGTTTGATCGACCGGGTGCGGGATGAAGGCCTGCCGGGCGAACTGGTGGTGCGGCTTTCAGCCAAGGGCAGGGCGCTTTATGCCGACGAAAAATATTTGGAACGCTGGCGCGAGGAGCAGGCGCTCACCCTAAACACCACCCGCAAGATGCTGGGACTGGACTCACAGCCGTGGGCCATGTGGGCAACTCGGCTACTTTTCATAGTGATATTGGCTAATTTCATCTGGGGTGGTGTGCTCTCCTGGCAGGCAGGCCAGCTTGGGAACTATCTGCACGACCCGGATGCCAAGGGTATGGCGGAGATCTACCACCAGATTGGCGCTGCGGAAGCACTGAGCTTGGCGCAGGGAGAATGGTGGCGTCTCTTCACCTGCATGTTTGTGCATTTTGGGGTGGTTCACATTGTTTCCAACTCGATTGGGCTGATGGCGGTGGGGATGCTTGTTTCCCGGATGATGGGGCCGGGTGTGGTGTTGCTGGTATTTGTGATTGCTGGCGTGTGGGGCAGCGGATTTGGCATGACCTTCCAGCCGCAAGCGATACTGGCGGGTGCGAGCGGTGCCATCTGCGGTTTGATGGCGGCTTTTGTGCTATGGTTTGTGACCCATCGCCACCGGCTGGACCCAAAAATTGCCGGGCGTTTCGGGTCATTCTTATTGATGGATCTGATCTTGATTACCGGGATTTCTTTACTGCCTGGCATCAGCGGTTTTGGGCATTTGGGTGGTGCCATAGGAGGGGCCCTGGTGGGGGCCGGGTTGATACTGCTTTCTGAAGATTGGGGCGTGCGGGCCAATTGGCGGCCGCTTGCGGGTTCGGCCTGCCTGATGGTGGCGGGGGCCGGGGCTGCCGCGCTGGTCTCGACAGCTTGCCAATCGGCTGCACCGCTTTCGGAGAAATATCGCCAAAGTGAGGATGCGGAGATATTGAACAAGGGAGTTTATCCGGAATTTGCTGGCATTCGGGTAGATTATCGCAATGCGGTGACCCAATTTGCGGAGCCACTGCAGTTGAAGGACAAGTTCAAGCGGAACCGTGAGATGGCGGCCCAGGCTGTTGATGCGTTAGCGGTCTTGATCCCTCGGCAGCAGAAAGTGCTGGCAAATTGGAAAGGGGTAGTGCTGCAATCGAAGGGCATGCGGCTGTTGGCCCAGCGGGCTGTGGAACTGCTGGATGCGCGTGATAAATATTGCCAGGTGTTGGAAGATTGCCTGCGCCAGGGCCGGGAATGGCCCATGGAGAAAGACAGGGAAGTGACAATGGCGCGGAAGATGTGCAGACAGGCCAAAGCAGCTTATCTGAAGCAGGGTAAAGAACTGGGGCTTGCCTCGGAAGACCTGCTTGAAATGGATGATCCATTCGAGGAAGGCGGCTGAGGCGCAGGCCCAGGCATTCAATAACCACCGTTTTAGGCCATAAGCTTACCCATTCTTCAATGTGGATCCGAAATGTTTATTCCCATCTCGGACGACAACTCTTCACGCCGGGCCGTGCCGGTATTGAACCTGGTGCTAATCGCCATCAATGTGTTTGTTTTCTTTGGATTGCAACAAGGGCAGGACGCAAGCAACGCATTCACGCAGTCTTATTCGTTGGTGCCTGCCGAGATTTTGACAGGCAAGGATGAGATCAGCCCGGCCCACACTATGGTGGTTCATCAAGGCGGGCGGGAAGTGGCTGTGACGGTGCCGGGCTTAGGGCCCACACGGCCTTCGGTTTATGTCACCCTTTTGACCAGCATATTCATGCACGGCAGCATCATGCATTTGGTGGGGAACATGATTTTTCTGTGGATATTTGGCGACAACTTGGAGGATGCTCTGAGTAGGGTGAGGTACCTGATGTTTTACTTGGCCTGCGGGGTGGGGGCAGGGTTGGTCCATGTTGCCACTACCCGAGTGCTGGGGGGTAATCCGCTGATTCCTTGTTTGGGAGCATCGGGGGCGATTTCTGGGGTGTTGGCTGGCTATTTGATGCTGTTCCCCAATAACACGGTTCATGTTTTATTTTTGCGGTCGATCATCGGGGTGCCTGCCTATGTGGTGGTGGGCGGGTGGTTTCTGTTTCAGTTGGGGAGTGCTTGGTTTTCGTTGTCCAGCAGGGAGGGTGGAGGGGTTGCCTACGGCGCCCACATAGGCGGATTTTTAATTGGTATGCCCTTGGTTTTTTTGCTGGGTGGGCTGCCTCAACGAGCGGCGAAAGTTGGGCCTTGGGGAGATCGGTTTTCCTGAAATCCTGTATGGGTAATGGTTTAGAGATTGCTAAGTGCCGGTTTTTGAACAAAAAAATCCCGGCGATATTTTCGGCTTTTTTTCTAAAGTCTGCCTAGCTATACCGCCGAGCGCTTGCCAATGGATTGGCAGGATGTGCAGGCAGGGAAGCTGAGATGAAGAATAGAATTTGGGCTGCTAGGGCAACCTGCCTGAACTTTGTGGCCTTGTTGGTTGGCTGCCAGTCAACCCAAGGACAAAGTCCTTTGGCCATGACCAACCCACCGGGAACAATTGGCCGAAAGCCGATGGGTAACCCATTGATTCGTGCCCAAGCTCCGGATGCCTCGGTGCCGGGTGCCGACTTGCGAATTCCATCGACCGACAGCCAGGTGGTTCGCTCCTATTATGCGGGACCTACCCCCACCAGTAATTCGGCTGGTGCAAGTGACAGGCCTTCTGGTGGCAACTTTTTGCGCGATTTAATCAGTTCGACCACAAAGCTAGCCCCCTCCCACACTGGTCAAGGGATTGCAACTGCCAATAATTCAGTGATTCCGGAGAGGGATCGTAAGGGGCCCATGCCTTCGATGGTGGTTCAGGCTAGCGCCCTTCAGAGCCAGCCGGCCAGTCAGGGAAGCGGTTTGGCGGTCGATCCAGCGTTGCTGGTGAATCGGGCGATGGCGGCTTATCAAAAGATGGATGGGGTGATTGTGCGTTTCAACCGCCGTGAGCGAATCAATGGATCGGAGCATCCCGAGGAGACTATTTTATTGGCCCTAAGGCGAGATGTGTTCGCGGTGCACATGAAGTGGCTTGGTGAGGCTGGGGGCGGTCGGGCGGTGGTCTATAACCCCAAGGTTGACGACAAGAAGATGACCATTGTCACAGCGGCGGGTGATATTCCTTTCCTTTCGGGCGGTAAGCGGATGTCGATGGACATCAATAGCCCCCTCACGCGCAACTCAACGCGATATTCCATCACGGACACAGGCTTTTTGAGCATGATCAACCGCATGGCCTCCAGTGTTGAGGCTGTGAACCGGGGTACCTACGCTGGCGGTTCGGTCACGGCCTTGGGGCCTGTGAGGCGGCCTGAGTTTCCTGGTGAAGTGGATGCGGTGGAAGTGAAAATCCCTGCAGGAGCCGAGAAAGAGTTTCCTGGAGGAGGGAAGCGATTGATGTGCTTCTCGAAGGACAATAACCTGCCTGTTTTGTTGATCACTTGGGATGAAAAGGGCCAAGAAATGGAGTACATGAAGTACGACCGATTCCAGTTTTTGCATTTGGATGATGAGGATTTTGACCCGGAGTTTCTTTTCTCATCTGGGGCCAAAGTGAAGACTGTTGGGAGCAAATAAAAGCTGCCAAGTTGGCAGGCTAAATATTAAAATCGAACGCAAGCTGGCAGGCCGAATTAAATTTGGGCCTGCCAGTGTTGATTTTGGCCTGTGGAAACCCTGTTTGGCTAATAGTTTGTGGCAAATGCATCGGTTGGCACTCGGATTGCTTAGATTTTGGTGGACTAGCGGTTGTGCGCTGGGCCTTGAGAAGCCTAACCTTTGCAGGAGAGAGCGTTTTCGTAGGCTAGTGTGGGGCGTGACCAGAAATTCTGGCTTCATACCTGACCCGAGCCAAGGAAGAGGGGTGGGTTGATGGCAAGCATCGAGACTCACCCTAGGGATTTTTCGATCCTCATCGCAGACGACGATGAGGGGTGTCGTGAAGTTCTTCGCGAGCTTGTGGAAGGCGTTGGCTATCGGATATTGCTGGCGGCTAGTGGGGAGGAAGCGTTGGATCTGGCAAGTGATGCCGAGGTCCATTTGGCCCTACTAGACATGAATTTGCCCAAACTGACAGGGCTTGAGACCCTGCAACTGGTTCGGCAGATGCATTCAATGCTGCCAGGTATTTTGGTGACGGCAGACGCTAGCCAGAGCTTGTTGCGCGAAGCCCAGAGGTCTAGTGTTTACAGCGTTTTGCCCAAACCAGTCCGTAAGGAGATGGTTTTGGGCACAATGGCCCGGGCATTGCGCAAACACTATGGAAGCTCAGGTTTTGGTCACAACGGCTGATAGACTGAAATTGCAAATTGGACTTTGTGTATCACAGGATTGCCTAACACCTTGGAGAACCGGACTGATGAAGCTGCAGCCCTTGAATGATAAAATTGTAGTGAAGCGCGAAGAGGCCGAGGACAAGACCGCAGGTGGCTTGTATCTACCTAGCGCCGCTCAGGAAAAGCCTCGACAGGGCAAGGTTGTGGCCTTGGGTGCAGGCAAGCATCTGGATGGCGGCAACCGGGCCAAGTTTCAGGTAAAAGAAGGCGACCGCGTGCTGTTTTCTTCCTACGCAGGCAGCGAAGTAACGGTTGATGATGTGGAGTACCTCGTCATGACCGAAGAAGACATTTTGGCGGTTGTGAACTAATTGCCGACTGGTAAGTCAAAATGCAGAGGCCCGTTCCATTATGGGAACGGGCCTCTGCATTTTTATATATTAAGAGATAACTCTGGCTAGCGTCGGGCTGAGGGCCCGGTCGGGGCAGAGGTCCCTCCTGGGCCAATCGGTGCCCCCTCGGGGCCGCCCCTTCGTCCCCTGCCGCCATTTTCAGTGCTGCCGGGGCCGCCACGGCCACCCCTGCCACCAGTTGCGCCTTCGCCTCCCGGAGTACCGGCACCTGGAGGGCCACCTCGCCCGCCACGACCGCCAAATCCACCTTCAGCACCTGGGCCACCGCGCATGCCGCGGTCTCCCCGGCTTGGACGATCCCCAGAGTTGGAGGCGTCTCCACCGGGCGGCCCACCCCTGCCACCACGACCACCTTTGTCTTCTTTGCCAGACTCTACTTTTGGGTCTGCCCCTGGGGGAGAGCCACCACCCCAACTGCGGCCACCCCGGCCACCACCTCCGCCGCCCCAACCTCCACTACCCCAACCTCCACCGCCCCAACCTCCCTGATTTTGAGATGGCGCCAATGAACCTTCGGGCAGGGCTCCCACTAGTCCAGGGCTTTCTTGGACCTGTTTTTTACGGGCGGCGATACGGGTTGGAATCAGTGCCTCATCGACGGTGACCAGGCCATCGCTGTTCTCGTCGATGTCGCGAAATTCACCTACTGGCTTTCCGCCCTTTTTCCACTCGTAAAGTCCTACTTGGGCATCTTTATCGGTGTCGAGCTGACCGAACCATTCAGGGAGTTCCTTGGGCAGGCTGCCAGCGCGGTATACGGCGACCTTGCGCTCACTTTCAGGCACCGGGATCACGAAGCCGCCCATGCCAGCAAAATTGCCCATGCCGAATTGCTGCTTGGTGTATTCGGTGAACTCGGGTAAGTTAATTTTGCCATCTTTGTCGGTGTCGATGGTGGCAAGTGCTTCTTTGAGGGGGCTTTGCAATTCGGCATCATTGATAAAACCGTTTTTGTCAGTATCTAGCTCGGTAAAGCGGTTTTTTGCGAATTCCTCGGGGTTGGGAGGAGCGAATCCACCACCGGCTGGAGCGTTGAAAGTCATCACTTGGCCATTGGGTCCAGCCATGGCAACAACGCTAGGTGCGCCAGGAGCGCCAGCGGGGGCCGGGCCACCGCCGAAGCGCATGCCACCACCGGCCTGCATTTCGGTGAAGCGCTCCTTCATGAAGTTTGCGAACTGTTCGCGGTTAATCTGGCCTGAAGTGACGCCATTCTTGGCTGCCCATGCGGCCAATTTGGCGGAGGCATCAGGATCGCGCTGGGACTTGTATTCGCTAATCGTGATGGTGGATTTGCCGTTTGCGGTGCGGTCGAAAATCATGTTAGCGATGGCGCTAGGGTCAAACCCACCACCACCCATACCGCCGCCTGGGCCACCCATGCCTGGGCGTCCAAAGCCGCCGCCACCGCCGGGAAAGCCTCCGCCGCCGCCACCGGGAAAGCCTCCGCCGCCGCCACCCGGAAAGCCCCCACCGCCTCCGGGGGGGAATTGGGCAAGGCATTGGGAGCAGCAGGCGATTAGGGCTGCCAAGCCCAAGAAACCGGTGAGTTTGCGCATGATGACACCCTCAAGACGGCATTGATTAAGGAATTATCATGAATATCGTTATGATCGGCTCTATCTATCACTTGTAAGTATACCCTACGAATCGGGGCAATTCCACTTTCTGCGGGATTAAATATCTTGGCGCGATTCAAGGGGTTGAACTGACCGGCGCTGGGGCCCGCAGTAAATGGCGCGAGGCCTAATGGTGCGGGGGTCTTCGAATTGTTCCAAGTGGTGGGCGCTCCAACCCACTATGCGAGCTATTACCATGGCTGGACCAAAGAGGGAGACATCAAAGCCCAAGGCATGGAAGAGCCTACCTGCTGACCATTCAATACTTGGGTGCAAGCCTCTTTGAATGTTGAGCAGGTGGCGCATTTCGGTGGAAACACGGACCCAAGACTCCAGTCCGGCTGCCTCGAGGATTTTGCTAAGGTGAGGTTCTAAAAGTACCGAACGCGGGTCGCCATGCGGGTACATGGGATGGCCAAATCCGGGGATGTTGCCGGTGGGAATGTCGGCCTCGGTGATGTGTCCCTCTTTTTGTTGCAAGCTTTCCATCAAATGAACCACTGCTTCATCTGCCCCACCATGCCTTTGGCCCTTGAGGGCGCAGATGGCGGCAACCACAGATGAGTGCAAGTCGCTGCCGGTGGAGGCCACCACTCGCGAGGTGTAGGTGCTTGGGTTGAACTCGTGCTCGGCAAAGACCACCAAGGCCAGTTCGAATGCCTGAACCTCCGCAGGTTGGGGATCCTTGCCGCGCAACAGGTAGAGAAATTGAGCGGCTTGGCCGAGGCCTTCCTTGGGTTCAACGGGTTGAAGGCCTTTGACAGCCCGAGACCGCAGGGCGATGGCCACGGGGATTTGGGCGAGCAGGCGCTCGGCTTTTCGGAGCTTGCCTTCGGGGCTGTCGTCTGTGGCATCTTGGTCGAAATGGGCCAAAACGCTCACCGAGGTGCGCAAAGCATCGATGGGCGGAGTCCATGCCGGGAGCGAGGTGAGCAACTCAGCAAGAGCTTCGGGCAGGTGGCGGGATGCGTTGAGGCGGTGGGAGAAGCGGGCTTTTTCTTTGGGCCCAGGCAGGTCTCCACGCAAGAGCAGATAGGCGACTTCTTCAAACGAGCAGCTTTCAGCCAGTTCTGCCAAGGGGTAACCGCGGTAGGTGATTTCATCGGCCAATAAGGCGATTGCGGTGCTGCCTGCAGCCATTCCAGCGGGTTTTGCCTGTGAAAGGGAATCGTTTTGAATCTCAGACATTGTTCTCCGGCCTTTCCATAATTGCCACGCGGAAAATTCAGCCCAATCCATGGCTGCGCGGGCAGTCAAGCATCCACTTCAATTCACCAGTTATTTTAATGACAATCAGGAAAAAAGGCAGGGGTGTTAAAGTGTAACTTCATTTCGTGGGGGATTGGGCCGCAGTATTGGAAGGGGCAGGCCGCATGGGACGGAAATGGGCGACTGTGGTTTTGGTGGCAGCCTTGGCGGGGTTGCTGGTCGGTTTGGGCATTTGGATCCGTCGACCTAGAGATTTTGCGGATGAGGGCCTTGTGCGTCAGGCGATGGCGGTTGGCGAGGTTGGGCAGATGGTGGAAGGGTTGGCTGGTGAGTGGCCGCAGTGGCGGGGCCCTAAGCGTGACGGACAAATGGATTCAGAAAGCGCGCGAGGGCTGTTGGCGGGGAAACCCGCCCAGCGTTGGGAAACCGAATTGGGAGAGGGTTATGCCAGTCCGGTGCTGGTGGGCGGGCAGGTTATTGCCTTGGCTCGGAAGGGAACGGAAGAGTTTTTGCAATCTTTTGATCTTAAAACCGGTGCCTCGCAGTGGCTAAGCAGGTGGCCCTGCAGCTACAAGAACGATTATGGCAATGGCCCGAGGGCCTCGCCCACGGTTTCTGGCAACCTGGTGTTCGCACTGGGTGCGGCCGGCCGACTGGTGGCGGTGCAGTTGGCGGATGGCCAGATGGTCTGGCAAGCAGATCTGTTAGGGCCAGGGATGGGCAGTCCGCCACGGTGGGGCTTTGCAGGGTCGCCCTTGGTGGTTGGCGAGTTGGTGATTGTTCAGGTTGGGGCGCCTTCCGGTGTGGTGGCTTTCGATCGTGCAACAGGCGAGGAGAAATGGAGGTCGGGGGGCGACCCTGCGGGCTATAGCTCCCCGCTTCTTGTGAGGGCCGGTGGCGGCCTGCAACTGGTTTGTTTGACCGGAAGGCGACTGTTGGGAATGGATCCGGCGAATGGTGAGATTTTGTGGCAGGAGGAATGGCCGACCGAATTTGAGGTGAACGCCGCCACCCCCGTGGTGTGGACAGTGGCTGGGGAAGATGGCGAGACGCTTTACGCCTTTGTTACTTCCGGTTATGGCCGTGGATGTTGTTTGATGCGTGCGAATAGGGAAAAGGAAGGCAAGTTCTGGAATGCCAGTATGGTGTATCGCAACACCCGGATGCGAAGCCATTTTGGCAGCCCTGTTCGGGTGGGGGATTTGCTGTGGGGGTTCGACGAACAGATGGTGACAGCGCTTGACTGGCGCACTGGGGAGGCCCGGGTCAAAAAGCGCGGTTACAAGAAGGGGACACTCGTGGCAGCGGGTGAAAATCTGCTGCTCTTGAGTGAGGAGGGCGAGTTGGCCCTTGCGAAGTTTGATGGCAAGGAATTGAAAGAGTTATGGCGCATGCCCGCATTTGGCCAGGCTGGCCCTACGGGAAAGAAAGCCTGGACCATGCCAGTGGCGGCGGCAGGGGTGGTGCTGGTGCGCGATGATGGAAGGTTGATTTGTCTGGAAATGGCAGAGGTTGGCAGGAAATAAAAAAGGCCCCGGCTATTTGAAGCCGGGGCCCATGGCCGCATCAGACACTGTGGCTCACCATTTGAACTGGCCGCCAAAGTTCAGGCCGTAAGCCCAGAAATTGCCGATGTCCCAGGTGGGTAATGGAGCGGCCTGGCCTACCAAGGCGGTGGAGTTGGTGTTGGTGAAGGCAGGGGTTTGGCTTGGGTTGATCAGCGGGCTGATTTGTTCAGCCGAACGGGCGGCCTGGCTGAGGTAGAAGCCGCTGAACCCGACGAAAAGATTGATTCGGGCTGAGACATCGTAGCCGACATTCATGCCCACCTCCGGCAGGACAGCAAAGTTGGCATCGCGGAAGTTGCCCTCGTTGGTGGGCTGTGCCAAGTAGCCACCCGGGTAGCCCAGGGCAATGCCTGGCGAGCCGGAAAACTGGTTACTCAGGGCTGTGCCGCTAATTTTGATATCGCTTGCAGTGGCACCTAGTGCGACCTTGGTGTAGGTCTGCACCGACCAGCGGTCAAACTGCCCGGTGGCGCGCAGGCCCAATTGGCCACCGTAGAAATTATTGGTGGTGCCGAAACGGTCGGTGGTCATCAGGTAGATAGGACTATAGTTGTCTTGGGAGTAAGTGGAGAGGCTGGTGTATTCATCGAGAATCACCCAGCGAAAGCCGGTGATACCGTCTAGCCGCCAAACAGAGCCGGTGGAGAGGCGAACTGGCAGGTTGGCTTCGAAGCTTTGCAAGTTGATGGCAGTGCCCAGACTGGCTGTGCCGCGGAAGGAGCCGGGAACGGCCACGCCGGTTGAATCAGCCGCGCCGCCTAACTGGGCGTTGTTGAAAGCGATACTGAGGGGCTGGGCTCCACTGAGCCCGCTGTTGGTGAAGGTTCGGCTATTGGTCTGCTGGCCTAGGAACAGGTAGCTAACCTCGGCTCCCAAGATTTTGTCATCACTGAGCCAACCGCCAATGGTAACGCGGGCACCTGAGCTTGCACCGAAACCAATGTCGCCACCTGCCAGAATTTGGGTGCCGGGGGCGCCAACCACTCCGGGCCTGCCACTTGGCCCGGTGACATTAGCTGGGCCTGTGGTTAGGACTGGGGGGGAGTTTTCACCCGAGATCCACCACAGCAAGTATTCGAGACCCACATAGAACTTTGGGTCAGTTAGGTCGGTGGAACATTGCATGGGGCCAGCTAATATGGGTTCGTAGCCAGGATTGGCCTCGAGGTTCCAGACAGGTGATAGTTCACCAGGTTGGGCTGAAGCCACCAAGGGAAAACCCATCCATGCCAAGAGCGCGATAGCCAGTCCCGCGCCCAAGCGTTTGACGCCATTCATTCCCATGACCGACTCCTTTGGCAGGCGGGACTGATCCCTTGGCCCCGCTCACACTTCTGGGGTGATGGATCTTTTCAATCTTCCTGTTGTTCCGAATCGGCAGGCGGGAAGGTGCAGGGCTTGTGAAGGTTTGCGATTTGACAAAGAACAGACCGTGAGTCTGCAGCCTGTGCATGTGCTGACGAATGGGCCTTGGTTTAGGGGGATGCAACCTTGGCCGGACATGCGGGTTGCCCGGTAGGCAAGGGCTAATCGGGTTGGATGGGCTTGAGAATCAGGGTTTCCACCAAGCGTTCAGTTTTTGCTCAAGTCGGGTGGCATCGGCGGGGCGGGAGGCGATCAGGTTGTTTTCTTCCAGAGGATCGGCACCGAGGTCGTATAGCTCGGGGCCGATACCACGGCCGGGTTTTTTCTCGGCCTTGACGGTATGGGGGTTGGGCACGATCAGTTTCAGGTTGCCATCAACGGTGAAACGGTAGGTGAGGCTGCTGGCGGGTTGATCGAGGTCGACCGCATCGTGCAGGTAGCATTCGCCAAAAACCGGCCCGCGTTCGTTCACGGCCCGGTCATTGAGGAGATGGATGCCACGCATGTTTTTTGGTGGAGTGATGCCGGCAGCGTGGAGGAGTGTGGCGGTGAGATCTAGGCTGCTGACCGGGGTGGAGTTGGCCGCAGGGGCGACCTTGCCAGGCTGATGGAGAATGATGGGTGTTCGCAGGCCGGTATTGTATTGCGATTGTTTGCTATCTGGCTTGAATTGTGGTTTTTCGGGATCTTGAATCCAGCCGTTGTCGGTGACGTAGGCGATTAGGGTGTCGTTGGCCAGGCCTCGCCTTTCGAGTTGGGCGAGGAGATCGCCTATGGTTTCGTCAAACCACTCGCACATGGCCCAGTATTTTGCCACATGGAGTGAAGTGGTTTGGCCTTTGTATTTGGCGAGGAGACGGTCGGGCGGATTGTGGGGCTGGTGGGGCAGCATGGGTGCGTACCAGACAAAGAACGGCTTGCTGGAGGCTTTGGCCTCGTCGAGGAAGGTGGTGATGGGTGCCAAGGTTTTGCGGCCAATCTCCAGGCCAGCATCACCATGGCGACCGCCACGGGCTGGATCGCCATGGGTCATAGAGTGAGTGAAGCCGGAGTTTTTGGGATCTCCCATCCACCACTTGCCGGTTTGCAGAGTGAGGTAGCCGGCATCTTTAAGCAACGCGGGGAGTTTGGGCTGATCGGCAGCGAATTGCTGCATGCGGCCCACTTGGGCGAGGAATTTTGGGTTCTGGTAGCGTTTTGCCTTGTCGACCCCGGCGGGTAAGGGTGGTTCGTTAGCTGTCAGTTTGGTTTCGTGAGGGTATCTGCCTGTTAACAGGGCAGAGAGGGAAGGGCTGCACAGGCTGCTGGTGACATAGCCATTATTAAAAAACTTTCCTTTTTGCGCCAAGCGATCGAGATTTGGTGTCTTAATTTTTGGGTGGCCCATGAACCCATAATCGGTGAAGGCTTGGTCATCGGAGATGATCAGCAAAATATTGGGGGGCGATTTGGCGGGGTGGTTCTGGGTGAAAACCAGACTCAGCGTGAGGACCAAGGCACAAGTCATGCGGTGGGAGCCTGGATTAGGGAATTTGGAGTGGTATTGACTGGCAACTGTACCATTTTGCCCCGATGATAGGAAGCGGCCAATGGATGGTTGAAAAGGGAGTTGCACCATGCGGATTAAAACGGGAAAAGGTCTGGCTTTGATCACGGCCTTGGTGGCGGGGCTGGTAAGCCCGTTTGGTGCCCGGGCCCAGAGGGGTGGTTTTGACAACGACTCGCGCGAGGCGCAAAAACATGGCTGGCTTTTTAGCTACCAGGATGGTCTTGATCAGGCCCGCAAATTACGCAAGCCGATGATGCTAGTTTTTCGATGCGTACCCTGAACGGATTGCCATGAATTTGACGGGCAGGTTGTCCGTCTGGAAAAGATCGCCGAGCAGGCGAGCAAGTTTGTGAAGGTGCGGCTGACCCGGATTGAGGGGGCCGACCTCAACCATTTCAAATTCGACTATGACCTTACTTTCATGGTGTTTTTCATGGATAGCGAGGGACGGATTATCAGCCGCTATGGCGGCAGGGATTCGCGCGATGCCGACAATCGGCAATCGCTTGCGGGTCTGGGCCATGTGATGGGCGAGGTATTGGATACTTTTTCGAAGAGTCCCGCGCGGGTGATTGCCAAATCGACAGCGAAGCCGTTGTTTGCAGAAGGGCTGGGAGTCGGCAGCAGGGGTTGCATGCACTGCCATCAGGTGCAGGAGGCGATCAACCGGAAACTGGTTCGCAATTTTGACTGGGATCCAGAGGCTCCCTGGCGCTATCCGCTGCCCGAAAATGTGGGGCTTCGACTGTATGTGGACCAAGGCAGCCGGGTGGAAAAGGTGATGGAAGGTTCGCCTGCCGCCAAGGCCGGGATAATTCCGGGAGACCAAATACGCCTAGTGGGCGACATTCCGGTGCTTTCGTTTGCGGACATGCAGCAGGCATTGGAGGAGGCCCCCCGCGAGGGGAAGGTGAGGGTTGTCTACCGGCGGCAAGGATTGAAGGATTTGGAGGGCACCTTGAATTTGGCACCCAGGTGGAAGAAGACAGACATCACTTGGCGCACCTCATTGCGCGGATTGGTGCCCACGCTTCCGCTGGCGGGCAAAAACCTGACTGTTGAGGAGAAGGTGAAACTGGAGTTGCCTGAAAATTCACTGGCATTTCGGCAACGCGACAGCATTGCGCAGGTGGCGACCAGCGCAGGTTTTAAATCTGGAGATGTGATTTTGGGAGTGGAGGGCAAAAGCTTGGAAATGGATGTTTATGGTTTTCAAGATTGGGTGCGCCGGGAGTATCTGGTGGGTGACACCATTCGGGTAAGCCTGGTGCGAGATGGCAAGAAAATGATATTGCCAATTGTTTTGGGACGTCGTTGATTTGGCAACAAAAACTGGAGGTGCGCGATGCGTGCGACTTTGAAAGCGATGTGGGCGGCAGCGGGATTTGCTTTGGTATCTGGCCAGGTTTTGGCCCAGCCACCTGAGCGGGGCGGCGGAGGGGCACCGGGTGGCGGTGCGCTCAATCCCGCCCAATTGATTGAAAAATTGAAGGGACTGGATGCCAATAAAGATGGCAAGATCTCCAAAGATGAAGTGAAAGACGAGCGCCTTCAGCGCCTTTTTGAGCGCATGGACGCAGACAAGAACGGCGAGGTCACCAAGGAAGAGATGGAGAAATTGATAGGTCAGATGGGGGCCCTGGAAGGGGGTGGTCGCGGCCGCGGTGAACGGAATGGTGAGGGGCGCGGCGGGCGTGGTGGACCCCCTGGTGGTGGTGGCCCTGAAGGCGGACGTGGTGGCCCCGGTGCTGGTGGGCCTGGTGGTCCTGGAGGTGGGCGTGGTGGCCCCGGTGGCCCGGGGGGGCCTGTGGGTGGTGGAGGCTTTGGCGGTGGTGGATTTATGATGATGATGCCTCAGCCTGGCCAACTATTGCCCGCACCACTGGTGGAGCAATTGAAGTTGACCGGTGAGCAAAAGGAAAAGCTTGAAAAGCTGCAGAAAGAAACCAACGACAAGCTAGATAGCATTCTTACCGAGGACCAAAAGGGGCGCATGAAGGAAATGCGGGAACGCATGCGTGGGTTTGGTGGCCCCGGAGGACCGGGTGGAGGTATGGGTTCTGGCCCAGGTGGATCTCGTGGGCCCGGTGGCCCCGGTGGCCCCGGTGGAGGTCGAGGCCCTGGTGGGGCAGGTGGCCCAGATCGCCCAGATGGTGAGGGGCGTCGTCCGTCACGGCCCGATCAGGATTGAGATTGGCTACTAAAGACAGAAGCGGGGCGGGGTGTTTCAACAACCCCCCCCGCTTGTCAATTCAGTGGGCTTTTCCCTTAACGGGGGCCGCCGCGAGAGGGTTTGCGAGGACCACCCTTGCTACTGCGGCCGCGCGGTGGACTGTTGGGCCTGCCTGCCCGGGCAGGGACGCTAAAGCCGCTGGAGGAGGCTGGGCCTCCTGGGCCTTCTGGGCCACCGCCAAAACGGGCTGGGCCTGAGCGACTGCCATATTTTACGGGGCCACCTTTGCCAGCGGGGCGACGGCCCCGGTTGCCAAAGCCTGGTCCGCCGGGAGGGCCAGCGAATTCGCCACGAGGGCCGCCACGGAAGCCATCAGAAGGTGGGCGGTCATCGAATGACTCAAACTCGTCATCGGCGTGGGAAGGAAGCTGCATGGGCAGTTCGGCCAGCAGGGCTGGGTCGAGGCGTTCGATCGGGATCTTGCGGCCCGCCATGCGCTCGAGGACCAAAATCATGCGGCGTTCTTCTGGTTGGCACAGCGAAACCGCTTTGCCACTAGCCCCGGCGCGGCCAGTACGGCCCACGCGGTGGACATAGGTTTCAGCATCGCCGGGCATGTCGAAGTTGATGACATGGCTGATTCCACTGACATCAATACCGCGAGCGGCGATGTCGGTGGCAACCAAGACCCGGATGCGTCCACTCTTGAAATCAGCCAAGGCCTTCATGCGGGCCGTTTGTCGTTTGTCGCCATGGATAGCGCCCGAGGGCACGCCTGAGCGGGCCAGAACAGTTGCCACTCGGTCGGCACCGTGCTTGGTACGGGTGAAGACAATGGCTCGTTCCGGCTCGTGGAGGCGGAAATAGGCTGTCAGGGTGAAGTTTTTGGCATCGCGAGGCACGATCATCACGCATTGGTCGATGATCTGCATTGGAGTTTTTTCAGGCTTGATCTCCACGCGGATTGGGTCTTTCAGCAGCGATCGGCACAGCTCGGCGATGGGCCCGGGCATGGTGGCTGAGAAAAGCATGTTTTGCCTTTTGGCGGGCAAGGCTCCAGTGATGAACTTCAGGTCAGGGGCAAAACCCATGTCGAACATGCGGTCAGCCTCATCGAGGATGAGCATCTCGACCGCAGAGAGGTCGATGAGCCTTTGGCGCATGAGGTCGACCAGACGACCTGGGGTGGCGATGAGGGCATCGACCCCATTGCGCAGTGCCCTTGTCTGGATGTCTTGGCTGATACCACCGACCACTGCGATGACGCGAATAGGGGTGTTTTTGCCATAGGTGATGAAGCTGTCGCGGATTTGCATGGCCAATTCGCGGGTTGGCGCGATGACCAAAGTGCGAATGGGACGCCTTGCACCTGGCTTGGGCAGAGGGCCTGAGAAGAGGCGGTGGATTGCTGGCAGGGCAAAGGCAGCAGTTTTGCCTGTCCCGGTTTGGGCGACACCCAGCACGTCCTTGCCCTCAAGCGCGGCGGGAATGGCCCCGGCTTGGATAGGGCTTGGGGTGGTGTAACCTTCGGCCTCGACGGCCTTGAGAACAGGTTCAATCAAGCCGAATTC
>Ga0315905_10000982_pt1 | contig 31103 bp, 31 predicted proteins | sample LakEriMetagenome_5_FD_203522 | JGI IMG/M metagenome (GOLD analysis project Ga0315905, IMG submission 203522) | Freshwater fungal communities from buoy surface, Lake Erie, Ohio, United States - Buoy 4 MA121 | ecosystem: Environmental > Aquatic > Freshwater > Lake | place: USA: Lake Erie, Ohio... | reverse complement strand
GGCGCCTTTTCTTCTAATGGAAGAAGAGTTGGAATTTCTTTCGCTTGAAATCCTGTGGCTATAACCGTTACCGAAATGTCTTCGCCAAGGTTTTCATCTTTCCCGTATCCCCAGATAATATCGGCCTCAGGACCTGCTTGTTCTTGAATGTAATCTGTTATTTCTCCAATTTCATCCATGGTTAACTCTACATGGCCATGCATGATATTCAAAAGAATATGAGCAGCTCCATTGATATCATTGTCATTCAATAATGGAGATTCCATTGCCGCTTCAACCGCACGAATGGCTTGACCATCGCCACTTGCTTTACCACTTCCCATAATGGCAACACCGCTGCCACGCATAACGGTGATAACATCATTCATATCCACATTAACTAAACCGGTTAATGTGATTAGTTCAGCTATGCTTTTGGCGGCTGTGCACAAAACATTGTCTGCATGACCGAAAGCATTGGTTAAAGATAAATTGCCGTATAACTCGCGCAATTTGTCGTTTCGAATGATTAAAAGCGTATCAACCGCCTTTCTCATTTCTTCAATTCCTTCATTGGCTTGCTGTGTTCTTTTTTTGTTTTCGAATGCGAAAGGAATGGTGACAATTCCAACGGTAAGTATTCCCATTTCTTTTGCAGCCTGAGCAATAACAGGGGCAGCTCCAGTACCAGTTCCACCACCCATACCAGCGGTGATGAAAACCATTTGAATGTCTTCGCTGAAAAGAGATTTAATTTCTTCAATTGATTCGAGGGCTGCTTGCCTTCCAACTTCTGGACGTGCACCTGCACCTCTTCCTTTGGTAAGCTCAGCACCCAGTTGAATTTTATGTTCAATAGGACTTTTGGCTAATGCTTGGGCATCTGTGTTGCAAACAACAAAATCTACTCCGTTAATTCCATTGCTATACATGTAATTAACTGCGTTGGATCCCCCTCCACCAACGCCAATCACCTTAATATTTGAGAGTGTTTCAGACGAAGAAAGGTTGAATTGAAGTAGCTCTTCTGACATAAAAAAATGGTTAAGAAATTAGGTAATATTTGTCTTCTCGAAGTAAAGAATGAAATTGCAATGATGCGAATTGACTTTTCAAAAGTGTGAACGTTGAAATGTTAGTAAACACAGCTTGTGAAATTGGAGAATTCTTTTAAGATGTTTTAGATATACCTGATGTATTTTTGTTGGCATGGTGAAAGAGGACATTCAAGAGAAAGTGAAAGACATTTTCACGGCTTATCTCGAAAAGCATTTGCATCGGAAAACGCCTGAGCGTTACGCCATACTTTTTGAGATTTATACCATAGAGGAGCATTTTGATGTGGAGTCACTTTACGTGAGAATGAAGAACAAAAAATATCGCGTATCACGTGCTACTCTTTACAATACCATTGAACTTCTTTTAAATTGTGGTCTTGTGCGAAAGAATCAATTTGGACAAAATACCGCACACTTTGAAAAGGCGTATCAGAACCAACAGCATGACCACATTATCTTAACCGATACCGGAGAAGTTTTTGAATTTTGTGATCCAAGAATTCAGAACATCAAACTTACTCTCGAAGAAATTTTCAATATTGAAATCCAAACACACAGTTTAAACTTCTACGGGAAAAGAAAGAAAAATTAATTCCCAGCACCGAAAACAATGGGTAGAATAAAACTTGATGATACGGGTTTGCCATCTCTTTTTGCAGGATCCCAATCGGGGAGTTTTGAAATTAACCGAAGCGCCTCTTCATCTAATTGATAATAGATTCCTTCAGCAATGGTTGCTTGTGTTACAGCACCCTTGGAATCTACAATAAAGTTAACATAGACCGTTCCTTTAATATCCTTGTTTTTGGCATCTTCTGGGTATACCAAATTCGCTTGAATGAATTTTTTTAATTCTCCAAAACCTCCAGGGTATCTGGCAGGATTCGAAATTCTTGTTGTCTCTTGGAAATTCTCATCTTGGTAAATCCGATCGGGCTTTTCCAATCCATCATAATTCCATCTTTTCCACACACCAACTTTTTGTCCGTTCTTGTACTTCCCTTTCGACTCTACTCCGCCGCTTGCATAGTAGTATACAAAATCACCATTTTCAACAAGTAAATTTTTGTCGCGGAATATACCCGTCATCATGGTTTCACCCGTCTTGTATACAATTTTAACTTGAAACGTGGTGTCGTTTGATTGGGATATGGTACGAATGAATTTAGCTTTTTCCAGTGATAACACTTGATTCAATTGGGGATCCAAATACTGCTGAATATCTTGTGCTTCAACTTCACACAACCCGAATATTACAATAGATAAAAAGCTGATAAAAAATTTCATAGATATATTTAACCTAATTTCGCCGATAAAGTTACACGAGTCTCGATATTTTTCTAAAAAAAAGTTGAATGGATTATTTGTTTGAAAAGAAGTGGCAGGAAACGCTTGAAGAGGTGTCGAAGAATTTTGGTGAAAAATTGGATTACTCCTCATTGCTCATGCTCATTGGGCTTCAAGAACTTGGAAATTTTGATTTAAAATTTAAGAAGGATCAAAAAATCGAACTCATGCATATCGGAATCTGCACGGTGTTAATGCCTTTCGGATATTATGAATTCATGGGACGCGATGAAGAGGGGTGGCCTCATTTTGAACGCAAAAAAAATCTCCCGATTCTAGAACCGGGAGATCAAGAAATATTAATCAAAAAGGCAGTTATGCTCTATTTCGGAACTGAAGTTTAATTCAATTCAACAGTAACTTCTGTTTCTTCTTGCTCAGCAACTTTGATAATACCAACTCCATACAAAGCGCCTTTGTATGCTTCAACATCTAAAACTGCGAATCCAGCTTGTCCCATTTTGTAGAACTCACTGTAGTCAATTGATACTTTTCCTGTAGCATCGGTAGTTACTGTTGTATCTAGTGCAATGGTGTTGGGTGGTGGCGGAGTCTCAGACGGCGATCCATAAATACGCACGGTAGCTCCACTAACTGGGTCTCCGGCAGCATCAATGACATAAATAGTTGCTATGGTTGGCTCTTCTTTGTTGCATGATAAGAACAAGGAAGTAGCGGCAGTTCCAACCGCCAAAAAAAGTATTTGTAAAGTACGTGTTGCTTTCATAAGCTATTGCTTAAATTCGTAGCCGATTTAAAGTTCAGTTTCACAAAGTAACGAAAGTTTTATGAAAAGTCGGCACTCTTTGTCAATTTCTCTTTTAATGGTCATGTTTATCTTGATTGGTGCTGGATGTAAGTCACAAGACACCAACAACGGCGGTTCATTGACCATTGGAGAGCCAGTAAAAAAAGAAATAGAATCAAACAAAAAAAGCATGGTAGGACAAACAAATGTGAAGGTGCGCGTTTCAACGTCGCAAGGAGAAATGATTATTCGTCTTTATGATGAAACTCCACAACACAGAGACAATTTTATAAAGTTGGTAGAATCTGGGTTCTACAACGATTTACTTTTTCATCGATGCATTAAAGGCTTCATGGCACAAGGCGGAGATCCACAAAGTAAAGGTGCAGCAGCAGGTCAACAATTGGGCATGGGTGGTCCAGGATATACCGTTCCCGCCGAATTCAATGCTCAGCTCATACACAAAAAAGGAGCGTTGGCAGCAGCGCGTCAAGGCGATTTCGTAAACCCGTCGAAAGCCTCAAGTGGCAGTCAATTTTACATTGCTCAAGGTGTGGCAATGAATGATGCTCAAATTAATCAGGTTGAAAAATATATTCAGCAGAAAAATCCCGGATTCACGTATTCCGAGGCGCAACGTGAAATCTACAAAACTTTGGGAGGAACAGCACAATTAGACATGGACTATACCGTATTCGGTGAGGTGGTGTCTGGTCTTGAAATATTAGATAAAATTTTGGCTCAACCAACCGGTCCTGGTGATCGCCCCGTGGAAGATATTACCATGAAAATGGAAATTGTTGTAGAATGAGTTTGAAAGTTCAAATAGCTCAAATTCAGGCTGAAGTAGAGTCTACATTGCTCACAGATGCACAATCTGTTGAGAATTTTAGAATTCATTATTTAGGTCGAAAAGGTATAGTGAACGACTTATTTGAATTGTTCAAACAAGTTCCAAACGAAGAAAAAAAAGAGGTTGGTCAGCTCATGAATGGATTGAAACAAGCCATTCAACTCAAATTGGATTCAGGACAAAATCAATTTGCATCAAAATCGAAGCAAATTGAAATCCCTGATGCAACACGCTCTCATGGTGATTGGCCATTTGGTAGCCGTCATCCACTCCAGTTGGTACGCGAAGAAATTCTTGGAATCTTTTCTAAAATGGGTTTCAGTGTTGAAGACGGACCTGAAATTGAAGACGATTGGCATGTGTTTTCAGGTTTGAATTTTTCTCCTGAACACCCCGCCCGTGACATGCAAGATACTTTTTTTGTCAACGGTCAGCCCGACACGGTTTTAAGAACACACACCAGTAGTGTACAAGTGCGTGTTATGGAAACGCAAAAGCCGCCAATTCGAATAGTCATGCCTGGCAGAGTATACCGAAACGAAGCTATCTCTTCACGCGCTCATTGTCAATTTCATCAAATTGAAGGCTTGTATATAGACGAAGGTGTAAGTTTCGCTGACATGAAACAAGTGTTACAGCTCTTCACGGAAGCATTTTTTGGAAAGGCAAAAATTAGACTGCGACCTTCTTACTTTCCCTTTACCGAACCCAGTGCTGAAATGGATGTCTATTGGGGCTTAGAAACTCCGGCAGATCACCGCATTACCAAAGGAACAGGCTGGCTGGAAATCATGGGGTGTGGTATGGTAGACCCCAATGTTCTGGCTGCTTCCGGTATTGATCCAGAAAAATATAGCGGTTTTGCTTTTGGAATGGGAATAGAAAGAATTGCCATGCTTCGCTACGGCATTGATGATTTGAGACACTTTTTTGAAAATGACATGCGCTTCTTATCGCAGTTTCGGAAAAGCCTCTAATCCCACTTAGTGTAAAAAGTACACTTTTTATTGAATTTGAATTTTTGTAGGGGGGGAACCTCATTATATTTGCAAGGAACAGAACTGTTATGGCTACTGCTACGAAAAAGAAATCCACCGCCACTGCACGTTTCACGAAAGAGACGTATATCAAGTGGTACAAAGAAATGTTGCTCATGCGCAAATTCGAAGAGAAATGCGGGCAACTGTATATTCAACAAAAATTTGGCGGCTTTTGTCACCTGTATATCGGACAAGAAGCCGTGTTATCTGGTATGATGGAAGCAATTGCTCCAACAGACAAGGTGATTACAGCCTACCGAGATCATGCCCATCCATTGGTAATGGGTTCAGATCCAAAGAAAGTCATGGCAGAACTCTATGGTAAAGCCACGGGTCTTTCAAAAGGAAAAGGTGGATCCATGCACATGTTTGATAAAGAGCGAAATCTTTTTGGTGGACACGGTATTGTTGGGGCACAGATTCCAATGGGAGCAGGTATTGCTTTTGCCGATATGTATCGTGGTGAAAAGCATGTAACTGTATGTTTCTTTGGCGATGGTGCAGCAAGACAAGGTGCCTTGTACGAAACGTTTAATATGGCCATGACATGGAAAATTCCATGCATTTTCGTAGTTGAAAACAACCAGTATGCCATGGGCACTTCAATTGAAAGAACGTCGAACGTAACAGATCTTTCAAAACTGGGATTGAGTTTCGACATGCCATCTGAAACGGTAGATGGAATGAGCCCAGAGGCGGTTACTGAAGCGTTTGATCGAGCGGTTGCTAGAGGAAGAAACGGAGATGGTCCTACGTTGTTGAATATTGAAACATACAGATACAAAGGTCACTCAATGTCTGACCCTCAGAAGTACAGAACCAAAGAGGAGGTTCAAGAGTACCAAGAGAAAGACCCAATAGAACATGTTCTTCGCGTTATTCGTGATAACAAATGGATGACTGAAAAAGAGATTGAAGCTGTAGAAGAAGAAGTGAAACAAGTAGTTCAAGAGTCTGTAGAATTTGCGGAAAACTCTCCACTGCCTGAAAAAGAAGAAATATACAAAGACGTTTATTCTCATGATGACTACCCGTACATCATGGACTAATTAATAAAGAAGATCAATGGCTGAAATTGTAAGAATGCCCAAGTTAAGCGATACCATGACCGAAGGAACGGTTGCCGCTTGGCACAAAAAGGTTGGTGATAAAGTGAAAAGTGGTGAATTGTTGGCTGAAATTGAAACCGACAAAGCTACCATGGAGTTTGAATCTTATGTTGATGGAATCTTGCTTCACATTGGAGTGGAACAAGGTAAAACCGTGGCTGTAGATGCGTTATTAGCTGTATTTGGAAAAGAGGGTGAAGACATTTCTTCGTTGCTTTCTGGGGAAGCTGCACCCGCAGCTACCGAGGTGACTCAACAAGCCCCAGCAGCCCCTGTAAAAGAGGAAAAACCTGTAGCAAAACCAGAACCTCAAACAGCGAAGCCAGCACAGCAAATTGTAGCGAGCTCTGCTCCGAAGCCGGTTAATGACGGACGCATGAAGGTGAGTCCACTTGCAAAAAAATTGGCGGAAGACAAAGGTCTACCGCTGGAATATATTCCTGGTTCTGGTGACGGAGGAAGAATTGTTAAACGCGACGTAGATGCTTTTGTAGCCGGAGCCGTTGCTACAACCGCAAGTCAAGTGGAACAATTCCATGAAGAGCCAGTTACTCAAATGCGCAAAACCATTGCGAGAAGACTAGCAGAAAGTAAATTTTCTGCACCGCACTTCTATTTAACTATGGAAGTGAATATGGGTCGTGCAGTTGAAGCCAGAGCAGCGATCAACGCGGCAAAAGGAACAAAGGTATCTTTCAATGATATGGTAATTAAAGCTACATCGGTAGCATTGAAACAACACCCCAAAGTGAATTCTTCTTGGTTGGGTGATACCATCAGATACAACCAGCACGTGCACATGGGTGTAGCAGTGGCTGTTGACGAAGGGTTGTTGGTTCCTGTGGTTCGATTTGCAGATACCAAATCACTATCTCAAATCAATGCCGAAGTGAAGCAGTTTGTAGAAAAGGCGAAATCAAAGAAGTTACAACCCTCAGATTGGGAAGGCAACACTTTCACCATTTCGAATTTGGGAATGTTTGGAATAGAAGAATTTACTGCAATCATTAATCCACCAGATGCCTGTATTCTGGCCGTAGGAGCAATTCGCGAAGTTCCTGTTGTGAAAGATGGTCAAGTTGTAGCCGGACATACCATGAAACTGACACTGAGTTGCGACCACCGAGTGGTTGACGGAGCTAGCGGTGCAGCATTTCTTCAGACATTAAAGTCCATGCTAGAAGAACCTACATTGATGTTCATGTAAAATAATCAAGAATAAAAAAAGCCTTCCAAACTGGAAGGCTTTTTTGTTTGAAAGCTTTTATTTCTTCACTACACGTTGGCTAGATAAAACCTTTCCATCTAAAGTGATTGAAACAATATATAGCCCGTTGCTGAGACCTGATGCATCAATAGATTCGTTGTGTATTCCGCCTGCTTTATTCATATTTTCAGAGGCTACAACCTTTCCGGTTAAATCCATAACATTGAGCTGCACTTTCGCATTATTTTTTAGGCTGAATTGTACGTTTAATGTTGAATTGAACGGATTGGGATAAGCACTTAGAAAAGCATTGATGAGTTCATCTTCTTGAATACCAATCGTTGAAGGATTTACAACTTGTGACGCGGTATAAATTCGATCACCTGTATCAGATCCATTGTTGTTGGCCGCGTTTCCAGCTGCATAGAACGTTACGGCGCCCACATTGGTGCTTGGAGCTGTCCAAGTAAAACTAAAGGTGTGTGTATTCGCGCTAGCACCACCGTTTAAAGTATGTACAATATTTGCTCGTTGATTGCCACCAACCAATGCATTTTTTATTTGGGTTCCTGTACCCGGAGTTAAAGTGCCGGCATTGGCTCCAGAACTTTGCAAGGCTTCAAATCCCAAACCAAATAAACTTACATTGCTTTGAGCAACTGTTACAGATACCTGATACGTTTGGCCTGGAACATACTCCCAGTTAGTCATATTGGAAGTTATAGTAACACTCCCAGTTCCTGAATTTGCCCCGAATGAATCATGACATTGTGTGCAATTGTTTTCTCCTGGTGACCCCGTAGCACCAGCTTTACCATTATCGGTAAGAATTCCAGCAAAAAAAGTAAATACTAAAAAGGCCGAAGAAAGTATAAGAACAATTTTCTTTTTCATGAATTAGATTTTAAAGTGCAACAGTGCAATTTTTTCGAGTGTTTATTGAAATAAAATTAACTCCAAGCAGCAATCTTTTCTGCCTTGTATGCACCTGCTTCAAGCTTCTCACGCACTTTTTTGAAGCAATCAATGGTATAGTTCACATCTTCTAAAGTGTGCACCACGGTTGGAATCAAGCGCAACATAATCACATCTTTTGGAACAACCGGATACACTACAATAGAGCAGAATATGCCGTATGTTTCTCGTAAGTCTAAAGTGACATTTGTAGCCTCACCCAATGATCCTTTCAAGAAAACAGGGGTAACTACAGAGTTGGTGTGACCTATGTCAAAACCAGCATCTTTTAACCCACTCTGTAGTGCTCTAGCAATGCTCCAAAGCCCTTCTTGTAACTCGGGCATGGTACGAATCATTTCTAAGCGCTTCAATGCACCAATAACAATGGGCATGGGAAGAGCCTTTGCGAAGGTTTGTGAACGCATGTTGTATCTTAAAAATTCAATCACGTGCTCTTCAGAGGCAACGAATGCACCTACTGTAGCCATGGCTTTAGCGAATGTTCCAAAATAAACGTCGATTTGATCTTGCACACCTTGGAAATCTCCCGCTCCTCTTCCGTTTTCTCCAATTGAACCGAACCCGTGAGCATCATCAACAAACAAACGAAATGGGATTTGCTTTTTAAAAGCTGCAATTTCTTTGATTTTACCTTGGTCACCTGCCATTCCAAATACCCCTTCCGTTAAAACCAGAATACCACCACCTGACTGATCTGTAATACGCTTGGCGTGATTCAACATTTTCTCAAAACTGTCCATGTCATTGTGTTGGAAAACAAAACGCTTTCCGTGATGTAAACGAATACCATCAATCATACACGCATGGCATTCCGAATCATACACAACAACATCATTTCTACCTAACAAGGCCTCAATGGCCGACATGCATCCTTGGTAACCGTAGTTCAATAAGAACGCATCTTCTTTCTGCATGAAAGCGGCAAGTTCTTGTTCCAATTGCTCATGATATTTGGTTTGACCAGACATCATTCGAGCACCCATTGGATAGGCAAGTCCCCATGTTGCAGCCGCATCAGCATCAGCCTTGCGAACATCTGGGTGATTTGCTAATCCCAAATAATTATTTAAACTCCAAGTAAGCACGGGCTTACCGCGAAAGGTCATGTGTGCAGCAATCTCACCTTCCAATTTTGGAAATGTGAAGTAGCCATGAGATTCTTTACTGTGCTGACCAAGAGGCCCGCGATTGTTTTTAATTTTTTCGAAAATATCCACTTGAAATCGTTTTAAATCTTCAACAAAAATAAGAAATCGAATGGTTTACCTTATCCTTTCCCTTTTAAAAACCGCATGAGTTGTGAACATTGAGTTGTGACATAAGCACGCTTTTTCAGGAAATAAATGTACTTTTGACGGCATGAAAGGAAAAGTGTTGTTTTTTTTATCCTGCGCTCTGTTGCTGCACGCATGCACAGAATATGGCAAGGCGGTGAAAGAAACGGATCCAGTAAAAAAATTAGCTTCAGCTAAGCAGTATTACGAAGATGGCGAATACTACAAGGCTCTTCCTATGTTCGAGGAGTTGGTAGGTCTTACCCGAGGAAAGCAAGAAGCAGAAGAAGTGTACTACTATTTTGCAAAGACCAATTTTGGATTGAAAGATTACTACTCTGCCAATTATTATTTTAAGGCATATGCGAAATCGTTCAAAGGATCAAAACGTTCAGAGGAGTGCCTTTTTATGGCAGCAATGAGCAGTTATCAGCTTTCCCCCAATTACTCATTGGATCAATTGGATTCTCAAGTTGCCATTGATGAATTCCAATATTTCTTAGATCAGTACCCAACAAGCAGTCTTCGTGATTCTGCGAATAAGCTGATTGAAATATTGAATTTCAAAGTGGAAAAGAAAGATTTTGAAGTGGCCAGCCTTTATGTAAAAACAGAGAAATACAAAGCAGCCACCTACGCACTTCAAGAATTTATTAAGGCATATCCACAGTCTCAGTTCAAAGAAGAGGCTATGTATTTGATTATAAAAAGCAAGTATTTATTGGCCGATGGAAGTGTGGATTCGAAGAAATTAGACCGTTTTAGAGAAACTATTGAATCTTATATTACCTTTGTGTCCGCTTTTCCCAAAAGTAAGTATTTGAATGAGTTAGATAAGTTCAATGAAAAAAGCTTGAATTGGGTGGAGCAACTAAGTAAACAATGAGATTATGAGCAACTACAAAAACTCTACAGCAGCTAAAACAACGGTTACTAGAAACACCAATGAACTTTATGATAAGGTTGATGGAAATTTATTTGAAACCATTGTTTTGCTTTCGAAACGTTCAAGTCAAATTTCTCGCGAAATGAAAGAGGAGTTGAATCAGAAATTAGAAGAGTTTGGTAGCAACCAAGATAATTTGGAAGAGGTATTTGAAAACCGTGAGCAGATTGAAATTTCGCGTCACTATGAGCGTTTACCAAAACCTCACAGTATTTCAATTCAAGAGTTGGAGGAAGGAAAAGTATTTTACCGTTATCCAGATACTGAAAATTAATTGAACACATACCATTGAAAATGCCCCTCTCGGGGCATTTTTTTTCAAGTTTGTTTCCACACCATGTTAAAGGGTAAAAAGATAATCATTGCCGTCACAGGATCAATAAGCGCCTACAAAGCGCTATTCTTGACTAGACTTTTGGTGAAGTCTGGTGCTCACGTTCGAGTGGTGATGTCGAAGGGAGCCTTGCAATTCATTCAACCTTTAAGTTTTGCCACGCTCTCAAAACATTCGATTATTTCCGATTTTGTTTCAAATGAGGCAGACGGTTCGTGGAATAACCACGTGGATATGGCCTTATGGGCCGATGTTATTTTAGTTGTTCCCGCTACAGCGAATACACTAGCCAAATTTGTTTCAGGAACCTGCGATAACGTGCTCATGGCTGTACTCATGAGTGCGAAATGTCCCATTTTCTTTGCTCCAGCTATGGACCATGACATGATGCTGCATGACGGAACACAAACAAATTTAGCAACGCTGAAATCTCGAGGGTACCGCATTTTCGAATCGGGCTTTGGTGAACTGGCTAGTGGTCTGGTAGGTGAAGGAAGATTGGCAGAGCCGGAAGAAATTGTTGCGCAATTGGAAGAGTATTTCCATCCAAACCCCATACTTAAAGGAAAAAAAATACTGATCAATGCGGGCCCTACGTATGAAGCCATTGATCCGGTCAGATTCATTGGCAACAGATCAAGTGGAAAAATGGGTATTGCCCTTGCCAATGCATGTCTTGATTTAGGAGCAGATGTCACGTTAGTCCTTGGTCCAACTCACCTGATTCCCAATGAGGGTATTCAGTGTATTCGTGTGGAAAATGCTATGGAAATGGCTCAAGCATGTAAGTCCGAATTTTTAAACTCACACTGGGCCATACTTGCAGCGGCGGTTGCAGATTATAGACCGGCTACAATTGCGAAAGAAAAGGTTAAAAAGTCTGAGTCTGATCTGCAACTTAACCTAGAACCTACTGAGGATATAGCCAAATCATTGGGTGCAATGAAAACGAACGAACAACGCCTCATTTGTTTTGCATTGGAAACAGAGAATGAAGAGACGAACGCCAAATCTAAATTGGAGAGAAAAAATGCCGATGCAATCATTTTAAATTCTTTGCGTTCAGATGGAGTTCATTTCGGATCAGATGAAAATCAAGTTCATGTGTTTTTTCAAAATGGAACCGAAAAAAAATTACCTTTAATGCAGAAAAATGAGTTGGCTTCACGCCTCGTGGAAGAACTCATTCAACACGGTTTATGAAATTTAAATTAATATTTCTCTTTTCTTGTTTTCAGTCTCTCTGCTTTGCACAAGAACTGAACTGCAATGTCACGGTCATTAAACCTCAAGTAATGGTGTCTGGTCCTGAAGTTTTTCAAACCATGGAACGTACCATTGAGGAATTTATCAATGGCAGGAAGTGGTCAAAAGATACATGGACCCAAGATGAGCGTATTCCTTGCACCATGCAAATTACCATTGAACAACAAGTGAATCAGCGCCAGTTCAAAGGATCCATTCAAGTGGGGTCGAGTAGGCCCGTTTACAATTCAGATTATAAAACACCGTTGGTCTCTGTCAATGATAGAGATTTTGAATTTACGTTTCAAGAGAATTCACAGATTCAATGGTCGAATGATCAGCACAGAGATAACTTATCTTCCGTACTGGCCTTCTATGCCTACTACCTTTTGGGAATGGATTACGATTCTTTTTCTAAAGAAGGTGGTACAGATTATTTTCTAACGTGTCAAACCATTATCTCGAATGCGCAGAATGCACCTGAAAGTGGATGGAGATCAAACGAAAAAGGTCAGCAAAACAGATACTGGTTAATTGAAAATATTCTTACACAACAGTTCAGCCCCATGCGAGAGGCCAACTACATGTATCACCGTCAAGGTCTAGATAAAATGTATACTGAACGCGCCACCGGATTAAAAAATGTGACCGATGCGCTTATGCTATTAAACAATGTGCACAAGGTAAAACCCTCTTCTTACAACATGCAGGTGTTTTTTTACGCCAAAGCAGATGAAGTGGTGAGTATTTTCAAACCTTTAAAGCCTGATCAGAAGAACGCTGTAGTGGACTTGTGCAAACGTATTGATCCAGGAAACATAGCCAAATACGAGAAGATTTTGCAGCCATAGGTTGCGCATAACTTTCTTTTTGTCAAAAAGAATTGCGCCTTAATTTCGGGGCATGCTTAAGCAATTAAGAATACAGAATTATGTACTCATAACATCTTTAGAGGTATCTCTGAAGAAGGGATTTGTAGCAATAACGGGTGAAACGGGAAGTGGTAAATCCATTTTACTCGATGCCTTCGGTTTGCTCATGGGTGAACGTGCCGATGTGAAATCCATTCGCGTGGGTCAGGAAAAATGTGCTGTGGAAGCGGTCTTCGAGGTGAAGAGCGCTGAATTTATTCGTTTTTTTGAACTTCATGATCTAGACTATTCCTCTGAATGTGTTATTCGCAGAGAAATAACGAAAAACGGAAAAAGTAGAGCCTTTATCAATGATACCCCTGTTAACCTCAGTGTGTTGAAAGCACTCACTGAGCAGTTGGTTGATTTGCATTCGCAACATGAAAACGCTTTGTTATTCCGCAAGGAGTTCCGTTATGAAATGATTGATGCATTTTCATCTTGCACAGACATTGCTTCGGAATACAAAAAACAATTTTTGAGTTTACAGCAATTGAACAAGCAAAGCGCTGAATTGCAAGCTCAACTGCAGGAGCAAAAGGCGTCTGAAGATTACAGAAATTTTCAATTGAATGAACTGCAAGAATTTGACTTTGTAGATTGGAATCAAACACAGCTTGAAACCGTTTTGAGCGAACAAGAAAATGCCGGAGAAGTTTTAGAGTCATTAAGTCAGTTTCAATTTGATGTGGATGAAAGTGATGAGTCGGTTTTAATGCGATTAAAACACTGGAAAAATCAACTTTCTAAACTCAGTGTTAAATCGAAATCGTTAGAAGAATTTGCTCTTCGCATGGAACAGATTCACTTGGAATTGCAAGAGCTAAATGCTGATATTGCTGCATTTGCTGCCAATACACAGTTGAATCCGGAAGAACGCCAACACATAGAAGATCAATTGAGTTTCTTGTACAAAATGTTCCGTAAGCATCATGTTCAATCTGTTTCAGAGCTTATTTCTGTAGCGAATAAGCTCGAAGCGGAAAGTCATGCTTCTGAAGAGTTGGAGTTGAAGCTTCACGCGTTGACAGAAGAAATTCAGCAACTTCAAAAGCATTGTGAAGGTCAGGCGAAGGTGCTTTCTCAACAACGTATGTTGGGGGTAAAGCGTGCTGAAAAATCCATTGCGGAATCGTTTTCAAAATTAAATCTGGAACACGCTAAGTTTCAGATTGTCATGCGCGAAAGTGCGGAATTAAGTATACATGGTTTAGATGAATTCGAATTCATGTTCAGCGCCAACGTTGGACAACCGTTTGAACAGCTTAAAGCCGTTGCAAGTGGTGGTGAACTTTCCAGAGTTATGCTCGCAATTAAAGCCGCTACGGCAAAACTGAATCAAATGCCGGTTCTCATTTTAGATGAAATTGATCAAGGTGTTGGCGGTGAAACGGGAAATGCAATTGGAAAATTATTGAAAGAGATGAGCCAACAAATGCAGTTAATTGCCATTTCCCATTTGCCACAAATTGCCTCCAAGGCCGAACAGCAATTCTCTGTTCGTAAACATGTTTTCGATGGTACTACCCTGAGTGAATTAATCGAGTTGAAGGGCAATGAGCGAAGAGATGAAATTGCGCTCATGCTGGGCGGAAAGAATTCCAGTCAAGCAACCCTGCAAGCTGCAGCAGAATTGTTAGCTCAAGAATCATGAGTGCGTCTATCCAAAAACCCACGCTCGACGAGGTTCTTGAGGGATCCGTTTTACTCGTTGACAAACCGTTAAATTGGACCAGTTTTGATGTGGTGGGAAAATTGAAATGGATATTGCGCAACGAAGGACGATTTCCAAAGTTCAAGATTGGACATGCTGGAACCCTTGATCCGCTAGCCACGGGCTTATTGGTGGTATGCACGGGTAAAATGACCAAGTCCATTTCACAGTGGCAAGATGGTGAAAAGGAATATACAGGTACTATGGAGTTGGGATTTACAACACCAAGTTTCGATAGGGAGACATTGCCTGTTGCCAAAGAAGGAACGTTCGAATATCAGCTAGATCAATTGCAAGCATTAGCTAGTTCATTTATTGGAATGCAGGAACAGCGCGCACCGGTTTATTCTGCCAAGCAAATAGATGGAAAACGTGCCTATGAATTTGCAAGGAATGAGGAGCAGGTTGAAATTAAAATGCATGGCATTGAAGTTTTTGAATTTGAACTTTCTGAACTGATAGGAAATCGGGTAAACTTTAAAATTCGGTGTTCTAAAGGAACCTACATTCGCTCACTGGCCCATGATTTTGGTGAACGCGGTGGTTTTGGTGCGTATTTGTGGAGCCTAAGAAGGACGCAGAGTTTGCCGTTTCGGGTTGAAGATGCGCTGACCCCAAAGGCATGGGTAGAACATTTTTTCCCGACTTATAGTTCTGTAAATGAACACTTTAGTGATGACTCGGTTAAAAAGGTCTTTACAAAGGCTTTCTGATTTCGTACTTTCGCCCCCCACTAAAAACAGAACACATTGATTTCCACCATGAAACTGGGGCAGTTCAAGTATGAACTTCCCAAAGAATTAATTGCTCAACAACCACTACCGCACAGAGATGATGCGAAGCTAATGGTGTTGCATCGTGATTCAGGAAAAATTGAACACAAGAAATTCAAAGATATTCTCGAGTATTTCTCTGAGGGTGATATTATGGTAAATAACAACACAAAGGTTTTCCCTGCACGCATGTATGGTAATAAGGAGAAAACGGGTAGCATGATAGAGGTGTTTTTGCTACGTGAATTGAATGACAAGAGTTTGTTGTGGGATACCGTTGTAGATCCGGCAAGAAAAATACGTATCGGTAATAAATTGTATTTCGGTGAGAATGATGAGTTGGTGGCCGAGGTAATAGACAATACAACATCACGTGGAAGAACACTTCGCTTTTTGTATGATGGACCGCATGAAGAATTCAAGAAGTTGGTTTACAGTTTGGGTGAAACACCTCTACCAAAATACATTGAGCGTCCGGTACAAGCCGAAGATGCTGAATGGTATCAGACCATTTATGCGAAGCACGAAGGGGCGGTAGCAGCGCCAACGGCAGGACTTCACTTCTCGAAACATTTGTCAAAGCGTTTAGAGATTGCTGGAATTCACATGGCAGAATTAACCTTGCACATTGGTTTGGGAACATTCAGAACGGTTGAAGTTGAAGATTTAACGAAGCACAAAACAGATAGTGAGCAATTGATTATTCCAGATGTAACAGCGAATCTTGTGAATGATGCGCGCGCCAATGGAAAGCGTGTGTGTGCAGTTGGAACTACCGTATTGCGTGCATTTGAAAGCAGTGTTGGTACCAACAATACATTGAAATCTTTTGATGGTTGGGCAAGCAAATTCATTTTCCCTCCGTATGATTTTCAAATTGCCGATAGCTTAATTACAAATTTCCATGAGCCGCAAAGTGTTCTTTTAATGATGACCACTGCCTTTGGAGGTTATGATTTGGTGATGGAAGCGTATAAAGAGGCGATAAAGAAAAAATATCGGTTTTTCTGTTACGGAGATGCCATGTTGATTCTCTAAACTGAAAAAAGAGGAAAAAAAGTGGTTTTCAGAAAAGAAATGTTGAAAAGTGTTTGTAGAATAAAAAAAGAATTGTATTTTCGCACCCCCAAATTTTAGGGAAACGAGTTTATTAGAAGCAGATTAAAATGGATACTTTGAGTTACAAAACCGTATCAGCCAACAAAGAGACCGCAGACAAGCAGTGGTTATTGGTTGATGCTACAGGAAAAAATTTAGGTCGTATTGCGAGTGAAGTGGCATCTTTACTTCGTGGAAAGCACAAGCCTTTGTTCACTCCTCACGCAGATTGTGGTGACTACGTAGTGGTTATCAACGCTGAGAAGGTAGCATTAACAGGAAATAAGTGGGATGAGAAAGTGTATGTAAGATACACAGGGTATCCAGGTGGTCAACGTTTTGCTACACCAAAAGAAATGATGGCTAAGCATCCAACTGCCATGATAGAAATGGCTGTTCGTGGAATGCTTCCAAAGAATCGTCTGGGTCGTGCTGTTTTCAGAAACTTGTATGTATATGCAGGTTCTGAACACAAGCAAGAAGCTCAACAACCACAATCATATACTTTAAAAGGATAATATAGTCAATGGCAACTACTCAATATACCAATACTTCTGGTCGTCGTAAGACCGCTGTAGCTCGTGTTTATCTTTCAGAAGGATCTGGAAGTTTTGTTGTAAACGGAAAAGATTTCAAAGATTATTTCCCAACAATGATGTTACAATATCGTGTGAATCAAGCATTCGCATTGACTGGTAACGAAGGGAAGTATGATTTTAAAGCGAACATAGATGGTGGTGGAATTACCGGACAAGCGGAAGCGCTTCGTTTGGCACTTTCTAAAGCATTGATTGAAATAAACCCAGAATGGAAGTCAGCGTTGAAAGCTGAAGGATTAACAACACGTGATCCACGTATGGTTGAACGTAAGAAGTTCGGTCAGCGCAAGGCACGTCGTCGCTTCCAGTTCTCTAAGCGTTAATACGCGAAGAGGCTCTTTTTGGGCTTGTTTAGCATCCAAATTTCAAAGACTCAGTTTGTGCTGGCTACTTTGGGATTGACATTAAAGCGAACGTAAACAAGAAAAATAAATAAAATGGCAAAAGTTACTTTTGAAGAGTTACTTGATGCGGGTGTACATTTTGGTCACCTTAGCCGCAAGTGGAATCCAAACATGGCTCCTTATATCTTCGGTGAGAAGAAAGGGATTCACATCATTGATTTGAACAAAACCGTTGTAAAGCTTGAAGAAGCTTGCAATGCAATGCGTCAAATTGCAAAATCAGGAAAGAAAATTTTATTCGTAGCTACGAAGAAGCAGGCAAAAGATATTGTTGCTGAAAAAGTAAGCGCTATCGGAATGCCTTTCGTAGTTGAGCGTTGGCCAGGTGGAATGTTAACGAATTTCGTTACCATTCGTAAGGCTGTGCGTAAGATGAATAGCATTGAGAAAATGGAAGCAGACGGAACTGCTGCTACCATGAGCAAGCGTGAGCGTCTTCAATTGACTCGTACTTACACCAAGATGAACAAGAACTTAGGTTCTATTGCAGACATGAATCGTGTACCTGCAGCGTTGTTTGTTATTGATGTTATGAAAGAACACATTGCAGTTGCTGAAGCAAAGCGTCTGGGTATTCCAGTGTTCGCAATGGTTGACACGAACAGCGATCCACGTAAGATTGATTTCGCTATCCCATCGAATGACGATGCAACTAAATCTATCAGCAAAATTTTAGATGTAGCTATTGAGGCTATCGCTGAAGGTCTTGCAGAACGTAAGGTTGAAAAGGATAAAAATGACGATGCAGCTCCAGCTGCTGACAAGCCAGCTGAAAAGAAGCCAGGTACTCGTCGTAGAAAAGTTCAAGGTTAATTTTTTAATACTCAGAAAAATGAATATTACAGCATCAGATGTAAATAAACTTCGTACCATGACGGGTGCGGGTATGATGGATTGCAAGAAAGCATTGGTAGAAGCAGAAGGTGATTTCGAAAAAGCAGTAGAATTGCTTCGTAAAAAAGGTCAGAAAGTGGCTGCAAGCCGCGGAGATCGCGATGCAACTGAAGGTTTGATCTTAGCGAAAGCAACTGCAGATAACACAAAAGGATACATGATTGTATTGAATTGTGAAACTGACTTCGTAGCGAAGAATGCAGATTTCGGAACAGTGGCTGAAACCATTTTGAACGCAGCAATTGAAAACAATGCAACCTCAGTTGAGGCTGTGAAGGCATTGAATTTCCCAGGTACTGAACTTACTATAGCAGATAAGATCACAGAGGAAATTGGAAAAATTGGAGAGAAAATCGATTTGTCTAAAGTGGGCGTTGTTGATGCAGGATTCGTATTCTGTTATAACCACCCAGGAAACAAATTGGCTTCTGTAGTAGGTTTCAATAAAAATGCTAGCGAAGAAGTGGCGAAAGACGTTGCTATGCAAGTAGCTGCAATGGCTCCAGTTGCTTTAGATGAGACTTCTGTTCCTGAAGAATTGAAGCAAAAAGAAATAGAAATTGGAAAAGAATTGGCAATCAATGAAGGCAAACCTGCTGACATGGCTGAGAAAATTGCAATGGGTCGTTTGAACAAATGGTTCAAAGAAACAACTTTGGTTAACCAAGAGTTTATCAAAGACAGCAAACTTACAGTAGCTCAGTATGTAAAAAATTCAGACGCAGACTTGAAAGTTGTCGGTTTTGAACGTTTTACGTTGTCTTAATTGCAACAACAATTGTCTTGAAAGCCCCGCTTGTGCGGGGCTTTTTGTTTAAGATTGGCCCCTTGCTTAAAACATTGTAAAAAGAAGCGTGTTTATTGAATTGAGTTTGTTTATTTGAATTCGTTTTAAATCATTTTTTTGTGGTGTGTTAAAGACTTTTGCAATGTATTTTTGCCAAGCTAAAAACCAAAAAAACTATGGGGCTTTTTAAATCATCTTTAGTCAAAAAATATTGGATGGCGGGAACAGGCTTGTTCTTAATCACATTCCTTATTGTGCATGCCGGTATTAACGCCATGATTTTCTTCAATGACAGCGGTGAAACGTTCAACACCTGGGCGCATTTCATGGCTACGAATCTCATTGTTCGCACCATGGAAATTGGATTGTTTCTAGGTTTAATTGTGCACATTGTTGACGGATTAATGCTCTATTTCCAAAATAGAAAAGCACGTCCGGTGAAATATCAATATGAAAAAGCGTCTGCCAGCAGTTCTTGGTATTCGAGAAGCATGGCTTTGCTTGGAACATTAATTCTTATTTTCTTGGTCATTCACCTCAAAGATTTTTGGTTGAAAACACGTGTTACGCATTTGTCTGTTTCTCCAGCCGAAGTGAAAGTAGGTGGTGTAATGATGGAAAATCTGTTTTTGGAAATGGTAGAAGTTTTCAAGAATCCCTTCGCTGTGGTTGTATATGTCCTTGGATGTTTTTCACTGTTCTGGCATTTATTTCATGGTTTCAGAAGCGCATTCCAATCCTTGGGATGGAATTACAGTCGCTACGCCGCTGCCATTGAATTGTCAGGTTCAGTTTTCGCAATAGTCATTTCTGTTTTATTCGCTTCCATGCCCATAGCAATGTTCTTGGGTTGGGTGCATTAATTTCTAAATTTTGAATACAATGAAATTAGAAGCAAAAATTCCAGACGGACCACTCGATCAGAAGTGGACCAAGTACAAAGGAAGTGTTCGATTGGTGAATCCAGCGAACAAAAGAAATATTGATATTATTGTTGTTGGTACGGGTCTAGCCGGAGCCTCAGCCGCCGCTTCGTTGGCAGAAATGGGATACAAAGTAAAAGCGCTTTGTTTTCAAGATTCTCCACGCAGAGCGCACTCCATTGCAGCACAAGGAGGTATCAATGCAGCGAAGAATTATATGAATGACGGTGACAGCGTGTACCGTTTGTTTTATGATACCATTAAAGGTGGTGACTACCGCGCTCGCGAAGCGAACGTGCACCGCTTGGCAGAAGTTAGCGCAAATATCATTGACCAATGCGTTGCTCAAGGTGTTCCTTTTGCTCGTGATTACGGCGGGTTATTAGATAACCGCTCTTTCGGTGGAACGCAAGTTTCAAGAACTTTTTATGCTAAAGGGCAGACGGGTCAGCAGCTTTTATTGGGAGCTTATAGTGCCCTAAGCCGCCAAATTGGTAAGGGAAATGTGCAGTTATTGAACAGACACGAAATGCTTGATTTGGTTGTTGTTAATGGCAAAGCAAGGGGTATCATAGCTAGAAATTTAGTTACTGGTGAATTGGAAAGACATGGAGCACACGCCGTTGTATTGTGTACAGGTGGATACGGAAACGTTTTCTTCCTTTCAACCAATGCCATGGGTTCAAATGTAACAGCCGCTTGGAGAGCACACCGCAGAGGAGCAGCATTCGCAAATCCATGCTTCACACAAATTCACCCAACGTGCATTCCCGTGAGCGGAGATCACCAATCGAAATTGACTTTGATGTCAGAGTCATTACGAAATGACGGTAGAATTTGGGTTCCGAAATTCAAGGAAGATGCAGAAGCTATTCGTGCTAAGAAATTGAAACCAACAGAACTTTCTGAAGACCGCAGAGATTATTATTTAGAGAGAAGATACCCGGCTTTTGGAAATTTGGTTCCGAGAGACGTGGCTTCACGTGCAGCCAAAGAACGTTGCGATGCTGGTTTCGGGGTGAATGCCACGGGCGAAGCGGTTTATTTAGATTTTTCTTCAGCCATTATGCGTTACGGTAAAACAGAAGCCACCATTCGTGGTATGCACAACGCTTCTGAAGACGAAATACGCAACTTGGGTAAGGAAGTAGTTGAAAAGAAATACGGAAACCTGTTTCAGATGTACGAACAAATTGTGGCTGAGAATCCGTACGAAACACCTATGATGATTTATCCTGCTGTTCACTACACCATGGGTGGGTTGTGGGTAGATTACGAATTAATGACCTCTGTTGAAGGTTGCTATGCTGCCGGTGAAGCTAACTTCTCTGATCACGGAGCGAACAGATTAGGTGCCTCTGCGTTGATGCAAGGTTTGGCCGATGGATACTTCGTTCTTCCTTACACCATTGGTAATTATTTAGCCGATGAAATTCGTACCGGAGCTATTCCAACAAACACCGCTGAATTTGATGAAGCTGAAAAGGCAGTTCGCGATAGATTGGAAGGATTCTTCAAAACAAACGGAACCCAACCCGTAGATTACTTCCACAAAAAACTAGGTAAGTTCATGTGGGATTATTGCGGAATGGGACGAAATAAAGAAGGGTTGGAATTTGCAATTGCAGAAATCCGCAAATTACGCGATGAGTTTTATGCAAGCGTGAAAGTTCCAGGATCTATGCAAGGCATGAATCCTGAGTTAGAGAAAGCCGCCCGTGTTGCTGATTTCCTTGAGCTTGGAGAATTGATGTGTCAAGATGCTTTGGAAAGAAATGAATCATGCGGCGGTCACTTCAGAGAAGAGTATCAAACCGAAGATGGTGAGGCGCTTCGTCAAGATGATGTCTTCAATTTTGTTTCTGCTTGGGAATTTTCAGGTGATCCAAGCAAACCTGTTTTGAATAAAGAGTCTTTAGTTTACGAAAATATCAAAGTTCAACAACGATCATACAAATAAGCCATGAGTAACGGAAACATGAACTTAACGCTAAAAGTTTGGCGTCAACCGAACACAAATGCTTCGGGTAAAATGGAAACTTACACCCTTGGTGGTGTTTCACCAGACATGTCTTTTTTGGAAATGATAGACGTGTTGAATGATAAACTGATTCGCGAGGGGAAAGATCCTGTTGCTTTCGACCATGATTGCAGAGAGGGAATTTGTGGCATGTGCAGCATGTTCATCAACGGAGAAGCACATGGTCCGAATAAAGGAGTAACAACCTGCCAATTGCACATGCGTTCTTTTAAAGATGGAGATACCATATACATTGAGCCATGGCGCAGTGAGGGATTCCCAGTGATAAAAGACCTCATGGTTGACCGCTCAGCCTTTGATCGAATCATTCAATCGGGTGGATTTATTTCTGTGAACACTTCTGGTAGAACCATGGATGCGAACGCCATTCCAGTGGCGAAAGAAGATGCTGATAAGTCATTTGATGCTGCAACATGCATTGGTTGTGGAGCATGTGTTGCTACATGTCCGAACAGTTCTGCAATGTTGTTTGTAAGCGCGAAGGTTTCACAATTTGCTTTGTTGCCACAAGGACACCCCGAGCGTAAAGAACGTGTAACGAATATGGTGAAGCAAATGGATGCTGAAGGCTTTGGGAACTGCAGTAACATTGGTGCTTGTGAAGTTCAATGTCCGAAGAGCATTAGCATTGAGAACATTGCAAGAATGAACAGAGAATACCTCTCTGCTTCCATTAAACCAGAAAATTAATGCAATCATTGAAATTGAAACACCATTGGATTTGTATTCCAATGGTGTTTTTTTATGTTGTTGGTTTTGCTCAACCCAATTGGGATTTGCAACTTCTAGATCGAATGAATAGCGCCCCGAAGCGGGGTGATGGGTTCATGCATGGATTTTCAAACAGTGTTTCTTATGTCATGCTGGCAACACCGGTTGTATCAGTTGGTATAGCCTGGAAAACCAAAGAGGAAGCCTGGAAATATTTTGCTATACAAAGTGCCGGATCTATTGCTTTCAATGGCGCTTTTACCATGGCCCTGAAGTATGGTGTAGCACGTCCGCGTCCGTTTGTTGATCACGGAGATATGATTTATAAAAAAGCAGAAGCGGGTAGTTTATCCTTTCCTTCAGGACACACAAGTTCGGCGTTTCAATGGGCCACCAGTTGTGCATTGGCATGTCCAAAGTGGTATGTTGTAGTACCCGCTTACGCCTATGCATGCGGCATTGGATATTCGCGCATGTATTTGGGAGTTCATTATCCGTCAGACGTATTGGCCGGAGCATTGGTTGGTGGTGGTAGTGCCGTGTTGAGTCAATTTCTGACTCAAAAATTACTTCAGCGTAAAACACGCCCACACCGGAAGATGGTCTGAGATTTTTCTTGCTGTTGCTACATCAACACAACAGGAAGTGAAATCAACCACCCCTTTCTGACCCACGGTCATTTCATCTGCTTCGTACCAAATATTATCAAAGCAATTGGCTTTGTACTCGCCTTGCGCATTGGGTTTCATTTTTAAGGTGGTCTTTTCTTTGAAAAAAGTTTCTTTCATACCTCTGTTGCGCAGATTGGAAAATGCGGTGTTGGTGTGAATGCAATTGAAGTCACCCATGATGAGTAGATTTTTATCCTCGAATTTTTCATCAAGGATATGCAATTGTTGAATTTCAGTCTCTGGAAATTTACTTTCTGGTACTGCGTGCAAAGAAGCTAAAAAGAAATTTCCCTGCGCGGTTTTGAATTCACATAAAAACGGTTCACGATCTATGCTATACGCCAGATCGCTTGCCAGTGTGGGTTTTCCTACCACAGAAACTTTTGCGGTTTTATAGAGGTAGGCATAGCGCTCGGTGCCGGTTCCTCCGGTTTCATTGCTAATAACATAATCCCATTTGGCCCCTGTTCGGTCTAAGGCATCATCAAGTTTGGCTACCGCCTGCGAGCCTGGCGCAGAGGCAACCACTTCTTGCACAGCTACAATATCAAAGTCTTTTAATGATTGCGCCATGACTTGAATTTCAGTTGCATCTTTTGACTGCCCTAAATTGGCAATGTTCCAACTGGCAATGGTTATACACGCCGCGTTCGCAAGTGTTCGATTGTTCTCCTCTTCTTTCTTTTCAAGTTGCGGTTGGTTATGTTTCAACTCTTCTTGCGAGTTGGCTTCTTTGCATGAGGAAGTATGAAGTGCAACAGCTGTTACGCAGAGCACAAAAATAAACCGCTTCGTGAAGCGGTTTAATGAGAGATTGGGTTTTCTTAATTTCATTGTTTGAAGCCAGACATGATTGAAACACAACCAATGTGTTGGTATACGGCATCTTTTACAGGCGGTACTTTAATTTTCACCACAAGCTGGGCTGTATTGTCCATGTGAAAATCAAATTGCTCTTTGTTTTGAGCACCTTTATTGGTGTACACGGCTTTTCCATTGATATCATTTACCGTGAATTCAACTTCGCCAAGAATAGGATGTGCTACAACAAGCAGGCGGTAATCGCGTCCACCGAAGAACGTCATTAAGACTTCAGCCTCTTCGCCAGGAGCCAATTGCGCCGCGTTATAACTGTCATTCTGAACATACCCATTTAATTTTGGTAGTACTTTATTCTTGGTGAATGGTCTGCATTGTGAGTGAGATGCCAATGGAACCAAGAAGAGCAGTAAGAAAAAGAGTTTGAATGCTTTCATGATTTCTCTAGGGTATTATTGAATGTATTTGGTTCGAATGGTTTTGATTTCCGTTGCAATTTTTGCAAGGGTTGCGTCTGACATGGTTACTTTTCCAGTGCTTCCAATGGTGGTAGTTCCATTGCCATTGGTAGTTGCTGTGGTTTCACCTTTTTCAACAGTAATTTCATTGTAGACAGATTTCATTTTCTCTAAATCGGCCTTCATGTTATTTACACGCTGACTTGATCCGAAAAGATTCATGTAGCTGAGCAATTGATCTAACGAATACACTTGTTCTGCCACTCGCTGACGCATTTGTTTTTCTCCTTTTTGACCTGCGTATTGCGATGACAAATACAACGTTTCAACCCATGCCCCTGCTATGATCAATGCGCTAACATCTGTGCGTTGCCCTTCTTTTAAATAGGCATTCACATTCTGATAAGCCAAGGTAACGTATGTCATTAAAGAGTCTTTGTTGTTTTGATTGTTCTGTACACGAGTCATGAATTTCTCATCTACAGCGCCTTCAATGCCCAAAGCAGCGGCCAGTGATTTGGTAGCAGCAAGGTAATTTACAGATTCTTGCTTTTGATCGAAGACCGTAGCATAACTCAAATCAGCGGCATAAATTCCAAGGTTAATGGAACGTGATTCTTCGTCAATGTAGTTGCCAGCTTTATCTACTGAATTCAAAATGTCTTTGTTGTATGCAAAACCAGCATCTTTAATCATGTCTGCCATTTCAATTGGCGCAGGAATAGAAAAGAAGATTTGCTTCAATGCAGCTTCACGATTTTTCATGAATGCATCCATTTCTTCTTTCGAAAGTTGCTTCGCACCTTCTTCAAGTGCAGGGCCATTTTTCTTGTCGTTGGTTTGATTGTCTCCGCATCCAACAGATGCAACGATTCCAATGGCTAATCCAATGAAAACGAAGGGAGAGCGTAATTTTTTTATCATAGACTGCAGGGTGTTAGTCGTCCTTGTAAACGTATACTTGCGAATATAGTTACTTTTTTTTGAATTTCTTTTCTGATTTTAATGTGCCTCGAGCCAATTATTTCCTGCCTGTATTTCAACTTCTAACGGTACAACTAGGTTTGCTGCGTTGACCATTTCTCTCTTCACCAAGTCAAACAAAGCGGCTAATTCCGGTTTAGGTGCATCGAAAAGCAACTCATCATGCACTTGAAGAACCATCTTCGATTTTAAACCACTTGACTTCAATGCTTCTTGAATTTTCACCATGGCCATTTTAATGATATCGGCTGCTGACCCTTGAATAGGCGCATTCACGGCGTTGCGTTCAGCGAAGCTGCGAACAACAGCATTGGCAGACTGAATATCGGGTAAATAGCGTCTTCGACCCATAACTGTTTCCACATAACCTTTGGCTCTTGCCTGTTCAACGGCTTGTTGCTGGTAGGTTTTTAATCCTGAAAATTGGGTGTAATACGCATCAATGATTTGTTTCGCTTCAGTACGTGAAATACCCAATTGTTGTGCTAATCCGAAAGGACCTTGACCGTATATAATTCCGAAGTTCACAGCTTTTGCTTTGCTTCGCATGTCTTTCGTTACTTCTGCAATGGGCACGTTGAATACTTTGGCTGCAGTGGCTTTGTGAATGTCTTCTCCGTGTTGGAATGCTTCTATCATATTGGCATCTCCGCTTAAAGCGGCAATGATACGCAATTCAACCTGTGAATAATCGGCGCTTACCAGTTGGTGTTCTTCGTTTCGTGCAATGAATGCCTTTCGAATTTCTTTTCCGCGTTCGGTGCGAATGGGAATATTCTGCAAGTTGGGTTGATTGCTGCTTAATCTTCCCGTTGCGGCAACGGCTTGCATGAAGTTGGTGTGAACCCTTCCCGTTGCAGGGTTGATCATATTTGGAAGACTATCTACATATGTGCTTTTTAATTTTCGCAGTTCGCGGTAGTCGAGAATAAGTGGAACAATTTCGTGATTCTTGATGTATTTGCTCAGCACATCTTCACCGGTTCCGTATTGACCTGTTTTGGTTTTTTTGACTTCGGTTGTGATTTTTAGTTTTTCAAAAAGCACTACCCCCAATTGTTTGGGTGAGTCAATGTTGAAATGCTCACCGGCGAGTTCAAAGATTTTCGATTCTAAAATGCTTAATTCTTCTCCCAGCTGTGTGCTGTATTGATTTAAAAAGTCTTTGTCGACACGAATCCCTTCCCATTCCATATTGGCCAAGACAGGAATGAGTGGAATTTCAATGTTTTGAAGCACATGCGCCGTTCCTTCTTTTTCCAATTCGGGTTGAAAAATTTGTCCCAATTGAAAAGTGACATCGGCATCTTCCGCGGCGTAATCTGAAATGCTTTCTGGCGGAAGTTGGGCCATGGAGTTTTGATTTTTTCCTTTGGCACCAATCAGCTTTTCAATGCTTATGGGTGCATAGTTTAAGTAATTTTCACTGAGGGCATCCATGCCATGTTTTCCGTCGGGGTGAAGCACGTAGTGAGCAAGCATGGTATCGAAAATCTGATTCTGAATTTCAACACCATATTTTTTCATCATTTTGTAATCAAACTTCCAATTCTGCGCAATGAGTGTTTTAGACGGGTCATTGAAGAGGGATTGGAATGGAAGCAATTGTTTTTGTGCTTCATTGAAGTTACTTGAAAGAGGCACATAATATCCGGAGTGAGCAGCGGTAGAAAAACTGAGACCAACCAAGAATGCAGCGTGTGGGTCCAGATCTGAAGTTTCTGTATCAAAAGCAAAAACCGAATGGTTATTCAGGTTTGTAAGAAGTACTTGAAGATCATTTTCGTTTTGAACAAGATGGTATTCGTGTTCAGTATCTGCTATTGTTTTTTTAGGTTCATCACTAGCGGTTGCTATTTCTTCACCTGCGCTGCTGAAGAGGTCTTGCGGAGCGGTTGGGGTGTTGGCAGGTTCTTCGTTGAGAATGCGTTTTGCGAGTTGTCTGAATTCAAGATCTTCAAAAACGTCTCTCAGAGCATCTTTATTGAGTTCAGTGAGTTTGAGTTCTTCTTCATTGAATGGCGTGGGAGCATCGAGCAGAATGGTGGCTAATTTTTTTGAAAGAATACCTTGATCTCTGAAGTTCTCAATGTTCTCTTTCATTTTTCCTTTGAGCTGATGTGTATTTTCCAGTAGCGTTTCCATGTTACCGTATTCGGCAAGCAGTTTAGCGGCTGTTTTTTGACCTATGCCGGGGAATCCTGGAATGTTGTCTACACTGTCTCCCATCATACCCAGGAGGTCAACAACTTGAGATACATTTTGAATACCAAATTTTTCGCATACTTCGGCTTCGCCAAGAATTTCGGCCGGGCCACCTTGGTATCCGGGTTTGTAGATAAAGATGTTTGGTGAGACCAGTTGACCGTAATCTTTATCGCTGGTCATCATGTAGGTTGTGAAGCCGTTTTCTTCTGCTTTTTTGGCGAGGGTTCCAATGATATCATCGGCTTCATAGCCTGGGGCTATGAGCATGGGAATGTTGAAGGCTTGAATGATGCGTTGAATGTATGGAACGGCAAGTTTGATGTCTTCTGGCGTTTCGTCTCTGTTGGCTTTGTATGCTTCGTAATCAATTTCTCGCAGAGTTTGAGCTGGGGCATCGAATGCTACGGCAATGTGTGTTGGTTTTTCGTTTTTAATGATGTCATATAGGGTATTCGTAAACCCGAACATGGCTCCGGTGTTGAGGCCTTTGCTGTTGATGCGTGGGGTTCGAATGAATGCGTAATATGCGCGAAAGATGAGTGCATATGCATCGAGAAGAAATAGTTTTTTTTCGTGTTCACCTGATATCATATCACGAAGATAGTTAAAGGCGCAAGGTGAATTTTGAAATGTGGAAAAGCTCTCGAGTAGTGGTGAAATTTAGTGATGTTTACGCGGGGTATATTCACCTGGGGTCTCTAGGAATGTTGATGGAGCGTCTAGTTTTGGCAGCAGCTGATTCAGTTGCATTTCCAGGGCGGAAGCAATGCGGAGAAGGGTAAGTATTTGAGGGTTCGATTTTCCGTTTTCAATAACACTTAGGTTGGGTACATCCATACCTATTTTATATGCCAAATCGGCTTGCGACATGTTTAGTTTTTTCCGTCGCGCCTTGATTTTCGTACCTACTTTTTCAAGGTATTCCCTATCCGTTGTTGGCATGCAACAAAGGAAGACTTAGATGTAAAATATAATATTATGTATATACATAAATGACGGAATTTTGGTTACTTTTGACAGATTGAAATAAAAAATATCCTTATGAAAAACAGAATGTTATCCATAGTGCTTTTGTTGTTTACAGCATGTGGTGTGAGTGGGCAAGTCCCTTCATACGTCCCCACAAACGGACTAGTCGGTTACTGGCCTTTCAACGGCAACGCGAATGACGAAAGTGGGAATGGGAATAACGGGACGGTGAATGGAGCGACATTAGCGGCAGATAGGTTTGGGGTATCGGATAGGGCATATTTGTTTGATGGCATTGATGATAACATTCAAATTGCGCCTAGTGTTACTCTGAATAATTTTGATTCGGAAATTTCTATTTCTGCTTGGGTTTTTAATTCAGGCATTAGTGGTTCGCCATCACCTTCGAATTTTGATGAACAAGGAATATTCGGTCCTGCAAATTGGTTAGGTACTTCAGGCGGTTTTAGATTCAATTTAATAGATTTAAACTATGATGAAATCGCTGAAAGAAAATATTATTTTAATGTAACTCTTCCAAGTGAGTCAGTTATTACTAGCGCTCAAATCATAGTGTCTGAATGGGAACATGTAATATGTGTTTTTGGAGGGGGTGAGATTAGAATATATAGAAATGGGATATTAACAGATTTTTCAACGGAGCCAGGTGGTGGAATTAGTCCAAGCACTTATACGTTCAATCAATATTATACGATTGGTCAATCGATTAATTGGAATTCTCCGACATTTGTAGCAGCTTTTAACGGGAAATTGGACGACATCGGAATCTGGAACCGCGCATTAACAGCCGATGAAGTCTTGGCGTTGTACAACGGATGCAATGTAACCCCGCAAGTTGTGGTAGGAAATGCAACCCCTGGTGCATTCGCGAACTCAACCTACACATGCAACGACAATGCAGGTAGCACATATACTTGGACGGTAAACAATGGTGTTATTGTAAGCGGACAAGGAACAAATTCTATAACCGTTTTGTGGGGTGCAGAAGGAGTTGGAAGTGTTACTGTTGCAGAGACAACAGCAGACGGTTGTGTTGGCGATGAAGTTATTTATGATGTGAATGTACAATGTGTGGTTTCAGGAACAAGCATTACTGGTCCGGTTGGTCCAGAGGCATTTTCGAATTCAACATACACGTGCAACGGTGCTGCGAACAGCACTTATAACTGGACAGTCACCAACGGCGTTATCTCAAGCGGACAAGGAACAAACACCGTAAACATTTTATGGGCATCAACGGGATTAGGAAATATTAGCGTTGTTGAAACAACCGCTGAAGGTTGTGTAGGCACAACTCTTTCACAAGATGTTGTTGTTATTCCTGTGAATGTTGAAGAACTTTCAAATGCATTCATCGTTTATCCCAATCCGGTTACCACCGAACTCAATCTTCAAACCACCACTGAGCTCATCGGAAAAGATCTTGTGATTTTCGATGCCCTTGGCAAGCAAATCATGAAGCAGCAAATTCTTTCAACCAACACAATAATAAACACCTCGTCATTCGCTGCAGGTAATTATGTTGTGAAGATTGGGGAAGGAGTGAAGAAGTTTGAGGTGAAACGCTAAACTGAAAACAAATGGAATACTTGACCAGACTCACACCCAATTTTCTCTGTTGGGATCGGCCTTCTGGACCGGATGGAAAATGTGATGGAGAGTTATTTGAAACGCCTAATGGCTTCGGTTGGGAAGAATGGCTTCTGAAAGATTACCATGCAAACAAGAATAAGCCTGAGAACGATTGTGAAGGATTTATTCAGGCGTTTAATGGAAAGAATCAAAACAGAGTTGTGAAAACATTGCATCTCTATACTCGTGTATGCATAAACCAATCAGGGATTCAGCCAGGATGTTATTATTTAGGTTATATCGAAAATATTAAAATTGGCAATTTCGGTCAATACAGAGCGCCAGAGGTCAAAACTGATTTGCGAAAAGTTGGTTTAAAATTAAACTCCTCAGTGGAAGTCAGAAACGTTCAATTTAAAGTGAAAGAT
>Ga0315905_10000981_pt1 | contig 31116 bp, 20 predicted proteins | sample LakEriMetagenome_5_FD_203522 | JGI IMG/M metagenome (GOLD analysis project Ga0315905, IMG submission 203522) | Freshwater fungal communities from buoy surface, Lake Erie, Ohio, United States - Buoy 4 MA121 | ecosystem: Environmental > Aquatic > Freshwater > Lake | place: USA: Lake Erie, Ohio... | reverse complement strand
GACGGTGCGGCTGCATTTCAGCGCGCTGCGGAGCTTTTATAAATACCTGATGCGCCGGGAGGGGCTGACGGTGAATCCGCTCCTCGATGTGCAGATGCCGAAGGCGGAGCGGAAGCTGCCGGTGGTGCTGACGCTGAAGCAGGTGGAGGAACTCCTCGCGCTGCCGCTCACGCTGCCGAAGGAACCGCAGGCGCCGGAGTGGGGGCCGGCACGGGATGCGGCGATTCTGGAGACCTTTTACAGCACGGGGCTGCGCCTGCATGAACTGGCGGGCATGGATGTGGAGGACATCGACCCTTATAACGATACGGTACGGGTGCGGGGGAAGGGAAGAAAGGAGCGGCTGGCGCTGCTGGGCAGTCATGCCATGAAGGCGGTGCAGCAGTATCGCCATGCCGCGGGAGTGCACAGTGGTCCGCTGTTCCTCAGCAAGCTGCGGCGGCGCATTACGACGCAGGCCATTGGGGATGTGCTGGAGAAGTATCTGCGGAAGTCAACGATCCAGCTGCGGGTGACGCCGCACAAGCTGCGCCACAGTTTTGCCACGCATCTGCTGAACAATGGCGCGGACCTGCGCAGTGTGCAGGAGCTGCTGGGCCATGCGAGTCTCTCGACTACGCAGATCTACACGCACGTGACGACCGACCGGATGAAGAAGGTCTATGATAAGGCGCACCCGCGGGCGTGACTACGCCGGCACCGCGCGCCGGCCGCGGGTGAGCGACCAGACGAGGAAGATGAGGCCCACGAGGATCATGAAGGTGGAGTAGAACTGTCCTTCCGTGAGGCCCATGATGTAGCGGTCGGGCTCGCGAAATTCCTCGCCGGTGATGCGGAAGACGGCATAGAGGATGAAGAAGAGGGCGGTGATGAGGCCGTGGGGGGCTTTGGGCCACTTTTCGCGGACGAAGAAGAGGATGGCAAAGAGAAGCAGGCCTTCCAGCGCGGCGGCATAGAGCTGTGAGGGATGGCGTGGGGTGAGGAGGGGCTCGAGCTGCGCGGCGAAGGCGTCGTTGGTGCGGGCGAGCAGCTTGATGGCCTCGACAGGGTGCATGTCGGGCGGCGCATACTCGACGAGGAGTTGCTGCACGGCAGCGCCGCGGGGATCATCGGTAGACCAGCGGGTGGCTTCCTCGGGGAACTTCATGGCCCAGTCCACGGTCGTGGGGCGGCCATAGAGTTCGCCGTTTATGAAGTTGGCTATGCGGCCGAAGAGGAGCCCGAGCGGAGCGGCGACAACGAGGTTGTCCCCCAGCCCGGTCCACGAACACTTCCGGGTTTTAGCCCAGTAGAGGGTGAAGAAGAAGAGCCCGAGCACACCGCCGTGGCTGGCCATGCCGCCGTTGGTGACCTTGAAGAAGGTGAGCGGATTGGCGGTGAAGTTATTGAAATCGTAGAGGAGCATGTAGCCGAGGCGGCCGCCGAGGAGCACGCCAAAGAGGGCGGCGTAGGTGAGGAAGTCGGCAACCTGGGGCGGCTTGAGTTTGCCCACCCCTTTCCGCGCCCACCGCAGCAGCATGTAATAGCCGGCGATGAAGCCGAGGACGTAGGCCACGCCATACCAGCGGAGCTGCAGGGAGTCGCTGAGGCGCAGAATGACCGGGTCCATCCGGTGCAGGTAGTAGGCGAAAAACATAACGCGGGTCCATCCCATAACGGGTATGCCGGGGCAAGGGGTAAAGGGATTGCCTCCCTGCTGGACAAGGCATCCTGGGACGCCATACTCACGTTTCCTTTGCCCCCGACTCATGAAGCTCATCAAACTCGCCGCCGCCGTGCTCAACCAGACGCCCCTGGACTGGCGGGGAAACCGTGAGCGGATCGATCGGGCCATCGCGGAAGCACGGGCGCAGGGGGCTTCGGTGCTGTGTCTGCCGGAGCTGTGTGTGACGGGCTACGGCTGCGAGGATGCCTTTCACGCGCCCTTCGTGCACCGCATGGCGTGGCGGATGCTGCATGAGATCGCGCCGTTGACGGCGGGGATGGTGGTGACGGCGGGGCTGCCGGTGATGCACCGGAAGGGGATTTTCAATTTCGCGTGCCTGATGGTGGATGGCCGCATCGCGGGCTTCACCGGCAAGCGGTTTCTCGCCGGCGACGGCATTCACTACGAGCCACGCTGGTTCAAGGCCTGGCCGGAGGGCGTGCAGAGTGAACTCGAGGACGAGGAGGGCCGCCGCTATCCGTGCGGGGATCTGCTCTTTGAAGTGGGCGGCGTGAAGTTTGGTTTTGAGATCTGTGAGGATGCGTGGGTGGCGAACCGCCCGGGCATTGCTCTGGCGATGAAGGGCGTGGATGTGATCCTCAATCCCAGCGCGAGCCACTTTGCCTTTGGGAAGCACGAGATCCGCAAACGCTTTGTGCTGGAGGGCAGCCGGGCCTTTGGCGCGAGTTATGTCTATGCCAACCTGCTGGGCAATGAGTCCGGCCGCGCTATCTTTGACGGTGAGGCGATGGTGGCGACGCTGGGGTACATGCGGGCGGTAAGTGCGCGGTTTTCCTTCCGCGAAGTGCAGGTCATCGCCGCGCAGGTGGATGTGGATGCCACGCGGATGAATCAGGCGCGCACCGCGAGCTATCGCCCGGGCCTGGCAGATGAAGAGGACGGCGTGGTGCGCGTGGATTTCACCTGGCCGGCACTGGAACCGGAACTAAGCCGTGTGGAGGAGCCGGGCTGGGAGGCGGCGGCGAATGTGAAGGCGGAGGAGTTTTCCCGCGCGGTGCCTCTGGCGCTGCTGGACTATGTGCGGAAGAGCCGGTCGCGAGGATTTGTGGTGAGCCTGAGCGGCGGTGCGGACAGTGCCGCAGTGTTGGTGCTGGTGCGGCTCATGGTGGACCTGGCGCTGCAGGAGGGCGGGCCGGAGTTGCTGCGGGCGAAGCTAAATTACATGCCCGGACTGGAAAAAGCGGTGACGGCGGAGGACTTCATGCCGCATTTGCTCACCACCGCCTACCAGGCTAGCCGCAACAGTGGGAAGGTCACGCGCCATGCTGCGAAGACCGTGGCCGCAGCCATCGGGGCGCGGCATTTGGAATTCAACATCGCCCGCATGGTGGACGGATACACGGCTATGGTTGAGGGCGGGCTGGGCCGGACGCTCACCTGGAAGCAGGATGACCTCGCGCTGCAGAACATTCAGGCCCGCGTGCGCAGTCCCGGCATCTGGATGCTGGCGAACATTGGCGGGGCGCTCCTCCTCGCCACGAGCAACCGCAGCGAGGCGGCCGTGGGCTACGCCACCATGGACGGCGACACCAGCGGCGGCCTGAGCCCGATCGCCGGCATCGACAAGGCGTGGCTGCGCGAATGGCTGCGCTGGATGGAGAAACACGGGCCGCACGGGCTGAAGCCGCTGACGGCGCTGCGCGTCATTAATGTGCAGGCGCCCACGGCGGAACTGCGCCCGCAGGAAAGCCATCAGACTGATGAGGCGGACCTGATGCCCTATCCATTGCTGGATGCCATCGAGCGGGCGGCGATCCGCGACCGTCAGTCGCCGCTGGAGGTTTACCGGAACATGCGGCTGCATTTTCCCCAGTATGAACGCCAGCAGCTGGGCGCGTGGGTGGAGCGGTTCTTCACCCTCTGGTGCCGCAATCAATGGAAGCGCGAGCGCTATGCTCCGAGTTTCCATCTGGATGATGAGAATCTCGATCCCAAGACCTGGTGCCGCTTCCCTATTTTGAGCGGGGGATTCACCATGGAACTGGAGGAACTGCGTGCCGCCGTGGCCGCTGAACTGCTATGAAGTGCCGCATTCTCGTTCTCCTAATGCTGCCCGCTGCCGCCTTCGCCGGGCCGCCCCCGGGGTATTATCAAACGGCGGAAGGCCTTGCAGGATCTGCGCTGCGCACGGAGTTGCACCGGATTGTCAAAACGACGCACACGCCGCTCGATTACACGCCGACACGTCAGGCGCTGGAGGCGTGCGATCAGGACCCGGCGACCGCAAATAATGTGCTGCTGATCTACGCGCGGCGTTCAGAGCCGAAGACGAACTTTGTGAAGAGCCCGCCTCAAAACGCGACGGAATGGAACCGCGAGCATCTCTGGCCAAACAGCCGGGGCATTCTGGGCGACGGGCCGGACTACTCCGACATCATTAACCTGCGGGCGGCGGATGTGACGGTGAATGCCGACCGGGAAAATCTGGCCTTTGAAGAAACCGGCGCGGCGGCAGGCTATGTGGTGCCCGGCAGTCCGGAGGCACCGCAGACTTCGCGCGACAGCAACTCATGGGAGCCGCCGCCTGTGGTGAAGGGGGATATTGCCCGCGCGCTCTTTTACATGGACCTGCGCTACGATGGCGATGCCGCGCAGGAACTGGATCTGGTGCTGACAGACAATATGGCGCTGGTCACCGGCAGCGCACCCTACATGGGGCGGCTTACCACCTTGCTGATCTGGCATCTCGTCGATCCGGTGAGCCCGGAGGAAATGCTGCGCAACGACCGCGTGCAGCAGCGGCAGGGGAACCGGAATCCGTTCGTGGATAAACCGGACTGGGTGGCGGCTGTGTTTGGCGATCCCATGGCGATCAGCTCCGCGGTGAACGGAAATCAGGTCACACTAACGTGGTGGGCCGGGCTGGAGGATGCGGTGCTGGAGACGAATGCCTCGCTGGCAGCGGCCTCATGGGCACCGGTGGCTGGCACACCTGCCGTCAATGGCCGGGAGCGCACGCTGACCACTTCTGCCACCGGCCCGCGGCGGTTTTACCGGGTGCGCTACCGGGGCATCGAGTCGCCCTGAAGCCAAGCTTTCTGGATGACGGGATGCGTTAGCGGCGAAGAGCGCCCCGCATAGGAAACCCGTTCTGCTCTGCACGTTCGCTGCTGCCGCATTTCTGGTACTGACCGCTTCTGTGTCTGCGTTCGCACAGGACGATGATGCCGGCGAAGTGACGCCCGCCACTGAAGCAGCCAAGAAGAAGGCCGCTCCGGTGAACCGGCCCGCGCCGCCCAAAGAGGAGGAGGACGCTGGGGCTGAGAAGACGGACGACAAAGAGTTGAGCGCGAATGAGCTTCTCGCGACCGCCGCCGCCACGATGAGTGGCATGAATTCCTATCATTCCGAGGGCACCATCACCGCGGGTAAGGCCAAAGCCTCGATGAAGGGCGGCTTCGCGCAGGGCGGAGTCGATATGGTCGTGAAGGGATTTGATGGCAAGACTACGCACCGGCGCGCCATCGGAGAGAGCTTCTGGATCAGCGGGGACGGCAAGACATGGAAGGAGGATGCGGAACCAGGGATGACGACAACGCTTTCCAGCATCGTCGCCGCTCCGATCGGTGCAGATATGAAGCCCTGGGGGCAGCGGGAATTCAAAATCGCGGGCGAGGAGAAAGTCGGCGAAGAGGAGACGCTGCATATTCAAAAGCCGGCTGCCGGTGACGATGTTCTGGCTCGCTCCTGTAGTGGGCGTTGGCCTTGTCGTGCGCAAGGCGAGCCTGACGGTTGCGGCTTCGGATGGCGATTTCCCCATCACGTTCACCTACACAAAGCTGAACGGGAAAATGAAGATCGAAGCCCCCGCCACAGGCAAGGCGAAGGAGGAGTAAGGACTCCTTCCGGCGGGGCCGAATCCCGCTTGCCGCGGAGGACGCTGCGGGCATTTACCCCGCTCCCCAAATTCCGCCGTCCTGCCATGATCGAACAGCTTCAATCTCTCTCTGATACCGCCCTCGCAGAAATCACCTCCGTGCAGGATGAGACCGCACTGGAGGACTTCCGCGTGCGCTATCTGGGCAAAAAGGGAAGCGTGACGGCTCTCAGTGCCGGCATGCGCGATGTGACGCCGGATCAGCGTGCGGCGGTGGGTGCGAAGTTCAACGAAGTGCGCAATGCCATCACCGGCGCGGTGGAGGCACGCAAAGCCGCTCTCGTGGCCGCGCAGGATGCGAAGGCCGCGGAAGGCATCGACATTACCCTGCCGGGACGGCCGCTGCCGAAGGGAGGACTGCATCCCATGACGCAGGTGCTGGACCGCGCGGTGCGCATCCTGCGCCGCATGGGCTTTGCCCTCGCCACCGGCCCGGAAGTGGAAACGGAGTGGCACTGCTTTGATGCCCTCAATACCCCGGCGGACCACCCGGCGAGGAATGAGAGTGACACCTTCTATTTCGATGCCGGCACGCTGCTGCGCACGCATACCAGCAGCGTGCAGATCCGCACCATGCAGACGCAGAGTCCGCCCGTGCGCATCATCGCTCCAGGCAGCGCCTTCCGCCGCGATGAGATCGACGCGACGCACCTCAGTGCGTTCAATCAGCTCGAAGGCCTGTATGTGGCGGAGAAGGTGAGCCTCGCGGACCTGAAAGGCACGCTGGAATACTTCTTCCGCGCACTCTTCGGCAGCAGCACCGAAATCCGCTTCCGGCCGCACTTTTTCCCGTTCACCGAGCCCAGCTACGAAGTGGACGTAAAGCTTTCTCCCAAAGGCCAGGCCCCGCGCTGGGTGGAAATCCTTGGCTGCGGCATGGTGGATCCCGCCGTGTTTGAAGCCATCTGCCAGTCCCGCGGCGATGAGGTCTATCATCCGGATAAAGTCACCGGATTCGCCTTCGGGATGGGGCTGGAACGTCTTGCGATGATCCAGTGGGGGCTGCCGGACATTCGCCATCTCATTGAGAATGACGTGCGTTTCCTGGAGCAGTTTGCCTGAGTGGCGGCGTCCGCGCTTGCGGGCGCGACTCCCGTAGATGCGGCATAGGTAAAGCTTTGGGGATACGCATCTTCCACCGTCCCTGCCAACCGCCATATCCACGATTATGACCAGGTATCCAGACTTCTACCGCCGTTCCTTTCTCAAAGTCGGGGCTCTTTCGGGCCTCGGATTGACTCTGGGCGATTACTTCCGGCTCAAAGCCAAAGCGGACCAGAAATTTTACGAAAGCAAAGAGGGCAAGGCGAAGAGCGTGATCCATGTCACCCTCGGCGGCGGCATGGCGGCGCAGGAAAGCTGGGACCCGAAACCGGAGTCGCCGCTGGAATACCGCGGGCCGCTGGGCGTGGTGAAGACCGTCCTGCCGGGCGTGGTGTTCAGCGAGAACTTCGCTCAGATGGCCAAAGTGGCTGACAAGATCACCGTGGTGCGCAGCATGGCGGGCAAGGAGGCGGATCACGGACGCGCTAGTTACTCCATGTTCACCGGCTACCGCATGAGCCCGGCGCTCAAGCACCCGAGCATCGGCAGCGTGGTGTCGCATGAATTCGGTCCGCGGAATGGTCTGCCGGCTTATGTCTCGGTGCCCGATACCCGCGAGTACGGCGGCACAGGTTATCTGAGCGCGAAATATGCCGCTTTCGGTCTCGGCAGCGACCCCGCGGGGAACAACTTCCAGGTGCGCGACCTCACGCTCGGCAGCAGCGTGGATCCGTCGCGATTTGAGGCCCGCCGTGATATGCGCAGCGCCGTGGAGGATCACTTCAAATCGATGGAGACGAACTCCGATGCCCCCGCGGCGATGGATGAATTCTATAACCAGGCCTACACGCTCATCAGTTCGCCGGAAGCCCGCAAGGCCTTCGAACTCAGCAAGGAGCCGGGCGTGATGATGGAGCGTTACGGCAAGACCGAGCCAGGCCTGCGCCTGCTGCTCGCCCGCCGTCTTGTCGAAGCCGGTGTGCGCTTCATCAGCGTGGCCTACGATGGCTGGGACCACCACGCAGGCATCGCGGATGCCATGAAGAAGAAGCTCCCGCCGCTGGATCAGGCGCTGGCCGCGCTCATTAGCGATCTCGACGATCGCGGTCTGCTCGACAGCACGCTCATTCTCGTGACGAGCGAATTCGGCCGCACGCCGAAGATTAACGCCAGCGCCGGCCGGGATCACTTTGCGCGCGTCTATTCCACCATGGTCGCCGGCGGCGGCATCACCCGCGGACAGATTTACGGCAGCTCGGATGCGACCTCATCCGAGCCGGAGGAAAATCCCGTGACCATCGAAAGCCTGATGACGACGGTCTATCACCAAATCGGCATCAATGCCGACAAGGAACTCATGGCCCCCGGCGCCCGTCCGATCGAAATCGTTGACGGCGGTGAAGTCGTGAAGGGAATTATCGCATGAACCAAACTGCCGCGGCATCGCAGCCCCGTAGCAAGGCCGTCCCGGCCTTGTCAGACAAGCGCACGGAGCGGTCGCGCTCCCTCAAGGCCGGGGCGGCCTTGCTGCTGGCTTTCACCGCCACCCCTGCGCTCGCCGACTGGTCCGGCGCCCCGCGGCTTACGGGATTTTCGCCGCGCGGCTGGCATCGCGGCGCGACCGTGGACGTCGAGTTCCGCGGTGTTTCCACGAAGGACCCTCGTGGCGTGCTGTTCCTCGGCACCGATAAAATCCGTGTCGTCAAAATAGCCGCGCTGCCGCCGTCGGATGATCCGCGCCGCCGAGATGGCCGCGACCGCATGACCGCCACGATGGAGATCGCGCCGGATTGCCCGCTAGGGCAGCAACCGTTGCGCGTGCTTACCTCGGCGGGCCTCAGCGATGTGGTGCTTTTTCACGTTGGCGGTATGGACACGGTGACGGAGGATGAGGACAAAACCGACCGCCAGCGTGAGGACATGAATGGCAAGCGCGAGACCGCGCAGCCCGCGGCATTGAGTCAAACCATCAACGGCTCGCTCGCCTATCTCAGCATGGGCATGGAGCAGGACTGGTTTCGTATCGAGGCAAAGAAGGGCCAGCTCATCTCCGTGGAGGTCGAGTGCGCGCGGCTTTGCCCCAGTGAGCGCGAGGATGGATTCGAGGCTGAGATTTCCCTGCACGACGCCGAGGGCAAAGAGCTCGCGACCGCCGCCAGCACGGCGCTGCTGCTCATTGATCCCTGGCTCGCCGCCACCGCACCGGCGGATGGCACCTATTATGTAAGAATCGGTGCCGAACTACCGCCGGCTAATAACCGCAACGCGCCCTATCGCCTGCACATTGGCAGCTACCGGAGGCCCGCAGCAGTGTATCCGGCGGGTGGAAACCCGGGCGAAAAGCTCGCTGTGCGCCTCATTGGCCTGCCGGAGGGCGCCAATGACAAAGTGGAGGTGATGCTTCCAGCCAAGGAAGGCGCGTTCGCTTTCCATGCCGACGCGGCCACACCGACCGCGAATCCCCTGCGCGTTCTCTCTGGCCCTAACGTGCTGGAGCAGGATCCCAACAACGCCGCGGACACTGCCACACCCGTGCCCGCCGGAACCGCCGTGCCATTTGCCGTGAACGGTATTCTCGAAAAGCCCGGCGATACCGACGCCTTCCGCTTTGGCGCGAAGAAAGGCGAGAAGCTGAACATCCGTCTGCACGCTCAGGGGCTCGGCGTGCCGGTGGATGCGCGCTTTGAAATTGCCAAAGCCGGCAAGTCCGGAGGGGAACGCAGCGACGACAGCAACGACGACGCGCTCGGATACTTCGACGCCCAGACGACCCGTGAACGCCTTGATCCAAGCGACATCTGGTCCGCACCGGAGGATGGCGATTACATTCTCACCGTCTCCGACGTGCGCGGCGCGGGCGGGCCGGACTTTGTGTATCGTGCGGAGTTCACCGCAGTGCGCGAGGGCCTGCTCACCACGCTGCTGCCGCAGGACAACAACGCGAAGCTCTCGCGCAATTCGGTGAACGTCGCCCGCGGCAACCGCATGACTGCCACCATTGGCCTCAAACCCGCGCCCGGTGCCGACCCGAAGGGCGACTTCACGCTCGTGGCCAAAAACCTGCCCGCCGGCGTGAAGATGACGGCGGAGAAATTCACGGCCAACGACCGCCGCGTGAACGTGCTCTTTGAAGCCGCTGCCGATGCACCCGTCGCCGCGGCGAATGTGGAACTGCTCGCTATTCCAGCCGATGCCGAGGCCGCGAAGCACGCCGTCACCGGATTCAACCAATCGGTGCCGCTTGTCACTCTGGGGAATGATCCGGTGTGGCAGGTGATGCTCGACGCACTGAGCCTCAGCGTCGTGGAGGATGTGCCGTTCACGCTCACGGTCGCCGCCCCGCAGGCCCCGCTGTCGAAGAACGCCGAGACCACAGTGGAACTCACGCTCACCCGCAAACCAGGCTTCACCGATGGCGTGGAAATCCTCCTCGAGCAGCCCCCGCTCGGCGTCATCGGCCAGCAGGGCGTCATGCTGGAAGGCGACAAAACCACGTTCGAGTTCCGCCTCAGTGCCGACGGCAATGTCACCTCCGGCAAGTATCCGCTCGTGCTGACGGCGAGGAACCGCAGCGGCGACAACCGCACCGGTGCCGGTAAAATGTGGGTCGCCAGCGAGCCCGTGCCGCTCGAAGTCAGCGACCCCTGGTTCCGCGTGAAGTTCGCCCGCGCCCGCATCGAGCGCGGCCAGAAAGCCACCATGACTGGCACGATCGAGAAACTCCGCGAATTCTCCGGCAAAGCCACTGCCGCCCTCATCCGCCTCCCGCGCGGTCTCTCCCTGACACAGCCCGTCACCCTCGGTGCGGACAACAACGTCACCTTCCACCTCGAAGCCTCCCCCGACGCCCTCGTCGGCAGCTACAACGGCGTCGCCTGCGAAATCGTCGTCGAGGACGGCGACTCCACCCTTAAACAAATCGCCGGCTACGGCTCTCTGCGCGTGGACCCGACGAGGAAAGCGGACTAAAGACATGTCACGACTGAATTTGATTCTCCCGGCGCTGCTCATCTCGGCATCCGGCTCCTTTGCCGCACTCCGCGTTTACCCTGAGAAAATCACGCTCGATACTTTAGCGGCGCGGCAATCCATCATTGTCCAGCAAGTGACGCCCGATGGTCTCACGCTGGATGTTACTTCCTCTGCTAAGCTCTCGCTGCCGGACAATGCGCCGGTGAAATACGATGTGGCGACGCGGACGTTCGCGCCGGCGGCGGATGGTGAGATAAGCGTGACGATTTCTGCGGGCGGGGAAACGGTGGCGCTGCCGGTGAAGGTGTCGCGCGCGGCGGAATCCCGGGCGCTTTCGTTCCGGCTGGATGTCATGCCGGTGTTCATGAGGGCGAACTGCAATACCGGCTCGTGTCACGGCTCGGCGCGCGGTCAGGATGGGTTTCGGCTTTCGCTCTTTGGCTATGATCCTGCAGGTGACTACTTCCGGCTGACCCGCGAATACATTGGCCGCCGCATTGATCTCCAGGTGCCGGAGCACTCGCTGCTGCTGGAAAAGGCCACGGGCGCGGTGTCGCACACGGGAGGGAAATCGCTGCTGCCGGATTCGACCTACTACAAGACGCTGAAGCTGTGGATCGCGGATGGCGCGCCAGACGATCCTGAAGGCACGCCGCATGCCACGGGGATTCGTGTGCTGCCGGAGAAGATGATCCTCAAGGCTGCGGAAAAGAATGCGCCGCAGCACCGCACTGTCGTGCTCGCCGACTACAGCGACGGCTCGGTGCGCGACATTACAGACCTCGCGCTCTATCTCACGAACAACGAAGGTGTGCTCAGCATCGACAAGAGCGGCACCGTGACCAGTCGCACGTCCGGCGGCGCGTGGGTATTCGCGCGGTTCGATAAATTTACCGCAGGCAGCGAGGTCATCGTGCTGCCGGACAAGCGCCAGTTTGCGTGGCCGGACAATGTGCAGCCGGCGAACTACATTGACGAAGCCGTCTTCGCGCGGCTGCGCCAGTTGCAGATTCCGCCCTCCGCGCCGGCGGACGATGCCGCCTTCCTGCGTCGCGTGCGGCTCGACCTCACAGGACTGCCGCCAGCGGAGGAGGAACTGCGCGACTTCCTCGCCGACGCAGCTCCGGACAAGCGCACGAAACTCGTGGACCGTTTGATCGCCTCGGAGGAATTCACCGATCTCTGGACCATGAAGTGGGCCGAGGTGCTCCAGGTGCGGGCGAACAATCAGAACAACGCCGACAATGGCCGCCCGCGCAAAGCGGCATGGCGCTACTACCAGTGGCTGCGCAGCCAGATTGCAGCGAATCGGCCCTTCAATGAACTCGCTGCTGATCTCATCCGCGGCGAGGGCAGCAACCTCGCGAATCCAACCGCCAACTACTACACCACCGCCTTCGGCAATCCACGGAAGCCGATGGAGCGCGCCGAGGACACTGCGCAGCTCTGGATGGGCACACGCATCCAGTGCGCTCAGTGCCACAACCATCCGTTCGACCGCTGGACGATGGACGACTACTATGGCTTCACCGCGTTCTTCACCGGCGTGAGCACCAAGCGCGGCGCCATGCCCACAGAGGTCTTCGTCTTCAATAACAACACGAAGAACACCGCCGAGCACCTCCTGGATGGCCGACCGATGCCTCCGAAATTCCTTGGCGGCGACGCACCCAAACTGGAGGGCAACGATCCGCGGCATTCCCTCGCCTCATGGCTCACGGGGCCGGACAATCCGCTCTTCGCCCGCAATGTGGCCAACCGCGCGTGGGCGCACTTCTTCGGACGCGGCATCATCGAACCCGTGGACGACGGCCGCATTTCCAATCCGCCCAGCAATGAAGAACTGCTCGCGGCCATCGCGAAGCGGCTCACGGAGTCGAGGTTCAATATCCGCGCGCTCGTCCGCGACATCTGCCTCAGCACCACCTATCACCTTGGCAGCCGTGCCGTGCCGGGGAATGAAAACGACGACCGCTTTTTCAGCCGCGCGCAAGTGCGCCGTCTTCAGGCGGAAGTGCTCGTGGACACCATCGGTGCTGTCACCGGAGCGCCGGCCGCCTTCGCCGGCCAGCCGCAGGGCACGCGCGCCGTGCAGATTTTCGACGGCGGCGCCGACCGCGACTTCTTCCTCAAGAACTTCGGTGCCAGCAAACGCGAGACCGTCTGCGCCTGCGAAGTGCGCATGGATCCCACACTCACTCAGACCCTGCATCTCATCAACGGCAGCACCGTCGAGCAGGCCCTCCTGCGCAGCCCGGTCATAACCGAAATCGCCAAATCCAGCCCCAGCGTCGAGGACGCCATCCAGCGCCTCTACCGCCGTGCCCTCAGCCGCGAAGCCACCAGCTATGAGCTGGGCCGCTTCATGGAGCGCGCCAAAGCCCTCGATCTCAAAGACCCCACGAAGGTGCGCCGCTTTTTTGAAGACGTCCTCTGGGCGCTGATGAACTCGACGGAGTTTGCGTTTAATCACTAGCTAGAATGAAGATGGCCATAGCACCTCCAGGTTTCCGCCAAATTGGCCCTATGGGACTCATGTGCCTTATGGGTTATGCAGCCGCCACTGCCCCTGCCGCACCAACCTACAATGACGACGTGCTGCCGGTCTTCCGGGAGCACTGCAATTCGTGCCACAATCCGGACAAGCTGAAGGCGGATCTGGATCTCACCACTTATGGCACTACGATCAAAGGCGGGAGCAGCGGCGTGGCGATCAAGGCCGGGGCACCGGATACGAGTCTGCTCTACCGGGTGACGGCGCACATGGAGGAGCCGGAGATGCCGCCGAAGAAGCCGAAGATTCCTGACGCCCAGATTGCCATCATCAAAGACTGGATCGCGGGCGGTGCGCTGGAATCGAAGGGCGGCACGGCGGCGAAATCCCGCGACGCCGCGCTGGCGATGACTCCGGCGGCGGCAGTGCCCGGCGGTCCGGCGATCATGCCTGAGAAGCCTCAGCCGCCGGCGAATCCTGCGGTGCTTTCACGGCCGGCACCGGTCGTGGCACTGGCGGCGAGTCCGGTCGCTCCGCTGGCGGCGGTGAGCAGCCATGGCGAGGTCCTGCTCTACGATACAGACAGCAAGTCCCTGCTCGGCGCGCTGCCGTTTCCTGAGCGCCAGCCGAATGTCCTCTCCTTCAGCCGCGATGGCGCGCTGCTTCTCGCCGCGGGCGGGCGCGGGGCGCATTCGGGGAAGGTGGCGGTGTTTGATGTGAAGTCTGGCAAGCGCGTCGCGGAAGCGGGCACGGAGTCCAGCGACGCCATTCTCGCTGCCGACTTAAGCAGCGACCGTGCGCTCATTGCCACTGGAGGGCCGGAGAAACTCGTCCGCATTTACTCCACGAAAACCGGGAAGCTGGAACGCACGATCAAAAAGCACACGGACTGGGTCACCGCGATAGCGTTCAGTCCCGATGGCGAAAAGCTTGCGACCGCCGACCGCAACGGCGGTCTGCATTTGTGGGACCCAAAGACCGGCACGATTCTCTACACGCTCGCCGAGCATCAGGCCCGCATCACCAGCCTCACGTGGCGCGCCGACAGCGTGGTGCTCGCCAGTGCCGGTGACGACGGCAAGCTCATCCTCTGGGACACCGCCGAGGGCTGGGCCGCGAAGTCATTCAATCCCGCTGATGCGAAAAAGGACACACCAACACGCAAGACCATGCTGCTGAAAGTCCCAGGTGTGCTCAGCGCCTCGTTTGCTGCGGATGGACGCCTCGCCATCACCTGCCGCGACAACAGTGTCCGCGTCTTCAATGCCGGCGGTTCGCCTATGGTGACGCTCAAAGACCTGTCCGAGACACCCACCGCAGCGGTCTTCGTGAAAAGCGGCCCGCAGCTTCTCACCGGCGACTACCAGGGCACGCTCACCTTGTGGGACATCGATGAGAAAACAAAGAAGGCCATCGCCGCCGGAGAGTTGGGCAAGGCAACCCCGGCAACCCCGGCAACCTCGGCAACCTCGGCAACCTCGGCAGCACCGGATACTCCGGCACCCAACTGATCATTCGCCGCGGCTGACTTTCTCCTCTTCAGGCTTGAGCAGCCCCATTTTCTTCAGCTTGGGCATGATGAGGGCGTTGCAGTAGCCAAAGTGCCCGGTGCCCTTGCTGTAGTTCTCCTCGAAGTAGTTCTGGTGGTAATCCTCGGCGGGCGAGTAATTGTCCAACTTCACAATCTCGGTGACGATGGGGTTCTTGAATTTGCCGCTATTGTTTATGGCCTCCTTTACCTTCTCTGCGACGGCTTTTTGCTCATCGCTGTGATAGTAGATCCCTGAGCGGTACTGTGTGCCCACGTCGTTGCCCTGGCGGTTCAGTGTCGTCGGGTCGTGCAGTTCAAAAAAGACCCCGAGCAGTTTTTCGAGGGAAATCTCCGCCGGATCATAGACCACCTTGACGACCTCATTGTGTCCGGTGTCACCCTGGCACACCTGCTTGTAAGTTGGGTTCTTTACGTGGCCGTTGGAGTAGCCGCTCTCAACTGTGGCTACGCCCTTGATGCGTTCCAGGATGACTTCGGTGCACCAGAAGCAGCCGGCGCCCAGGGTAATAGTGTCCATTTTCTTTTCAGCAGCGGGTTTGGATTCAGCGGGGGCTGCCTCCTTCTTTTCAGGTTCGGCGGCGCAGAGTGGAGACAAAGCGGCAACGGCAGTAAGAAGCGGAAGGATGATTTTCATGACAGCTAAGACGCGGCACGGCGGGGTTTTCTTCCCTGAGAAAACAGTCCGGAAAGGAAGTTTTCGCGGGGCCGGGGGTTACAGTTCGGCGAAATAAACGAGGCGCCCGCAGTTGGGGCAGGTGACGAGGGATCTCTCCGCTTTGGCGGCATTGATGCATGCCGGAGTGACTTTCATGTTACAGCCGCGGCAGATGGCCCCGGAGAGTTCCACCACCGCGGCGTCTCCCTTGTGGTTGAAGATGCGCTCGTAGCGCTCCAGCAGGTCGGGATCAATGGCACCGGCCAGGCCCTGCCTCACGGCACCAAATTCCTCCAGCTGACCGGTGACGTTCTTCTGACGTTCGGCGATCTGGGCCAACTCTTCATCGACGAGTGCCTGAGTGGCGGCCAGAGCCTGCTGGCATTCAGCCAACTGTGCCTTGAGCGTTTCCGCCTTCTCCATGAGGGCGAGTTCCTCGTCCTCCAGTTTAGTGACATCGCTGGTGTAACGCACCACTTCGTGGCCCAGAGCGGCGTATTCCTCGTTCTTCCTGGTTTCGAACTGCTGAACCTTGAGTTTCGCGATCGTGTCGCGGCGTGTCTGGATTTGCAGTTCCAGATTTTTCATCGCGACCTCGTTTAATTGCACCCGCTCCTTTGCGGCGCGGACGGCTTCGGTGTCGCTGGCCAGTTTGGCTTTGGCGCGCTCCTGATCCGCCGGGAGCCGTTTCAGGTCGAGTTTGAGTCGGCGAATGTGTTGGTCTTTTTCCTGAAGGATGAGCAGTTGTTCCAGTTCCGGCAGCATAGGCAGTGAATTTCCCTGAGCAGTGCCTGTTTCCGTGGCTTTCGTCAAACTCGACGTTGCGGCAATTCGTGCCCAGCATCGCGCTCTCCCGGGGGGCGCTGCCTGGGGAGTGCGGAGCTGGGAAGGTTCGTAGATGCTGCGGGCTGGGCCGCGGATTAAAGCCCGAAAGCCTTCTCCATCTGCTGACGCACGATCGTGAGGCGTTTCACATCACCGCCGCCGACTTCCGCGGTCGTCCAGCCGGTCCAGTTCGTATCGGCAATGGCCTTGCGCACCTGGTCCCACGGGAGGTCATCCTCTTCGCTGGTGATGTCCACGAACTTGTTCTTCGCCCGGCTGAAGCCTTTGACATCAAACTTCACCGCCCGGGGCCCGAACGCGCGCAGCCATTCTCCCGGCTGACCGTATTTCCAGTGATTGCCGATGTCGAAATACTGCCCGACCCACGGGCTGTTGAAGCTATCGATGAATTTGATGAACCGCTCCGGGCTTTGCTCGGGGCCTTTATCGTGGTCGTAGTGCATTTGGTTCCAGACATTCTCGAACAGAATGCGCTGCCCAAGAGAAGCGGCGAGCGGAATGGACTTCTTGATCTCCGCAGCACAACGGGCGTCGATTTCATCCGGCGCGCCGTCGGAGCCTTTGCCGATGACAATGAGAATGCCACTGCCTCCTGCGGCGTGGGACACGCGCAGGCAGTGGTCCATGTTGGCCCGCGCATTGTCACGCACTTCCTGGCTGGCATCGGTGAGGCGCACACTCCAGTGCGTGTGGTTGATCGCGTTGTGCACGAAGACGCCGGACTCCTTAACGGCATCGCGCACCTGCTCCGGCGAGTAGCCGCCGGCTTCATCAAAATCCACGCCATCGAATCCGGCTTCCGCCGCCATCTTGAGCCGGTCGGCAATGCTCAGCTTTTTGTCGCCATCCTTGGAGGCGATCATCCCCATTTTGCAGGACAGCAGAATGGGGCGCTTTCCTTTCGGCAGCACGATAGGAGGCGCAGTCTCCTGAGTGGCGGCTGACACCGCAGTGCCGGCGAGAGCGGCAGTCGCGGTGACGGAGGAGAGGAGAAAGCGGCGGCGGTCTGAAGAAAGTTGAGGCATGGGGTGGGATGGTTGGTGCCCGCCATTCAAGCGCCGGTGCCCCTGAGGGAAAAGCACAATATTCTCCACTTTCCCGGCGTTTGAGGCGCTGTGTTGTGGTGCTCACGGACACGCGGGACTTGCCCTGAAGGAGGAATTGGAGATGAGGAGGATATGAAAGTTTGTTCCTTTAGGGTCTTTGTCACGCTCTCCGCTTTGGAAGGCGCTCTGCTGCCGTTCTGCAGGGCCGCGGCAGTTCCGGGTGAGGGCGAGGTGGCCGAGTTGCTGCCTGTGGCAGCAGAAGTGGCGTCATTGAAGATTGAGCCTGCGGAAGTCAAACTTTCCGGCCCGCACAGCTATGCTCAGGTGCTGGTGACTGCGGTAATGAAGGACGGCACAGTGGCCGATGCCACACGGGCTGTGCAGTGGCTGACCGAAGGCGGGGTGACGGTTTCGCCTTCGGGGACGGTGGCTGCTTCGGGTGATGGTGCCGGGAAGGTGAAGGCTGCTCTCGGCGCGGCGGCCGTAGAACTGCCGGTCAGTGTGGCCAACTTCACCGAAAAGCGCGCGCCGGATTACATCCGCGACGTCACGCCGGTGGTCTCGCGGATGGGGTGCAATCAGGGCACCTGTCACGGTGCGAAGGACGGCAAGGCGGGCTTTAAACTCAGCCTGCGCGGCTACGATCCCATCTTCGACATTCGCGCCTTCACCGATGACATCAAAGGCCGGCGCACCAATGCCGCGAGTCCCGACGAGTCGCTCATGCTGCTCAAGGGCACGGGCGCGGTGCCGCACGAGGGCGGGCAGGTGATGAAGCCCGGCGACAAGTATTATACCATCCTGCGCGACTGGATCGGTGCGGGCATGAAGCTCGATCTGAACACGCCGCGTGTGACACGCATTGAGCTGAGCCCGGCGAATCCTGTGGTGCAGAAAACCGGGGCGCGGCAGCAGTTTCGCGTGACCGCCTTCTATGCCGACGGACTGGTGCGCGATGTGACGCAGGAGGCCTTTATCGAGAGCGGCAATGGCGAGGTGGCGAAGCACGATAGGACCGGTCTGCTCTCTGCGCTGCGACGTGGCGAGGCTCCGGTGCTTGCCCGCTATGAAGGTGCGTATGCCAGCACGGTGCTTACGGTCATGGGCGACCGCACGGGCTTTGTCTGGCAGCAGCCGCCGGCGAATAACCGCATTGATGAACTCGTCGCCGCCAAGCTCCAGCGCATGAAGACGCTGCCCAGCGGCCTGTGCTCGGATCTGGAATTTGTGCGCCGCATTTACCTCGACCTCACCGGGCTGCCGCCGTCGCCGGAAGTAGTGACGGCATTCCAAAACGACACGCGCGACAGCCGCTGGAAGCGCGAGGCGCTTATTGATTCGCTGATCGGCACGCCGGAATTCGTGGACTACTGGACGAACAAGTGGTGCGACCTGCTCCAGGTGAACAGTAAGTTCCTCGGCGGCGAAGGCGCGAAGCTGTTCCGTGACTGGGTGCACTCGCAGGTGGAGAAGAATGTGCCCTATGATCAATTCGCGCGCGCCATTCTCACCGCCACGGGCAGCAACAGGGAAGTGCCGCAGGCCGCCTACTATAAGGTGCTGCGCGAGCCCGTGGAGATGATGGAGAACACCACGCACCTGTTCCTCGCCACGCGCTTCAACTGCAACAAGTGCCACGACCATCCGTTCGAGCGCTGGACGCAGGATCAATACTACCAGATGGCCGCGTGGTTTGCGCAGACGGGCCTCGACCGCGATCCTGCGAGCGGCGACCGCAACATCGGCGGCACGGCTGTGGAGAATCCGAAGCCGCTTTTTGAGTTCGTCGTGAACCGCGGGGAAGGGGAGATCAAACACGACCGCACAGGCGCGGTGACGCCCCCGGCATTCCCGTATCCGGCGAAGTTTGAGCCGAAGGAGAAGCCGGCGCGCCGTGATGAACTGGCCGCGTGGATCACCAGCGCGGACAATCAGTATTTCGCCAGCAGCTACGTGAACCGGCTCTGGGGCTACCTCACCGGCGTGGGCATCATTGAGCCCCTCGATGACATCCGTGCGGGCAATCCGCCAAGCAATCCCGAGCTGCTCAAGTGGCTGACAGAGGAGTTCATCGCGCACGGATTCGACACGCGGCATCTCATTCGCACCATCTGCCGCAGCCGCACCTATCAGCTCAGTGTGCAGAGCAATCAGTGGAATGAGGATGACACGACCAACTTCAGTCATGCCATGGCGCGCCGCCTCCCCGCGGAGGTGCTTTACGATGCTGTCTTTGCGGTCACCGGGGCGAAGAGCCCGCTGCCCGGCGGCGTGCGTGCCGCGCAGTTGACGGACAGTCAAGCCGGGCCGGCCGATGGCTTTCTCAACAACCTCGGCAAGCCCGTGCGCGAGAGCGCCTGTGAATGCGAGCGCTCCGGCGATCTACAACTCGGCCCCATCATGGCGCTTATTTCCGGCCCCACGGTGGGCGATGCCATTTCCGCGCCCGGCAATGCGCTCGCGAAACTGGCCCAGACCGTGAAGGACGATGCGGAACTCATCCGCGCTATCTATATGCGTGTGCTCAACCGTCATCCGCAGCCCTCGGAGGAAAAAGCGGCTGCGGAGGTGCTCGTGGAGATGGATGCGGAACACGGAAAGCTCACTGCCGGCCTAGCCGCACTGGAGGCAACGCTGAAACCCGATATGGATCAGCGGGAAGCCGCCCGCGTGGCGCAGATCAATCAAGTGATGGCGCAACTGGCGCAGCATGAGGCCGCCATTGCCCCGCAGCGCGCGGAGATGGAAAAACAGCGGCAGGACAAGATTGCCGCTGCGCAAAAAGCGCTCGCGGACGCGGATGCGGCGCTCGCCGCAAAGCTGCCCGAGTGGGAGAAGGGGCAGATCGGCGGCCAAACCGCATGGGCATTGCTTGATCCTGCCAAAGCGGAGAGCACCAACCGTAACAACAAGCTGGAGAAGCAGCCCGATCTCTCGCTGCTCGCCACTGGTGCGGACGGAAAGCAAAACTACACGATCACGGCCGCAGTTAATGCGCCGCAAATCACCGGTCTGCGCCTGGAGATGCTCGCCGACTCCCGACTGCCGAACAGCGGTCCCGGGCGCAATGAGAAGGGGAATTTCGTCCTCAGCGAACTGAAAGCTACCTTCACCCCAAAAGGCGGCCAATCGCAGGAACTCACCTTCGCAGAACCAACGGCCACCTATCAGCAGGGCAGCTATGAAGTGCCGCGCGCCGTCAACGGCCAGACCGGCGGTGAGCCCGATGGCTGGGCCGTTTATCCTGAAGGCGTGGGCAAGAACCAGATCGCCATCTTTCCTCTGAAGGTCCCGCTCGCTGCGTCACAGGGCGGAGAGATCAAGATCGTGCTCCACCAGCAGTATCCCGACGGAAAACACACCCTCGGCCGCTTCCGCCTGGGTCTCACCGCCGCCGCCGCGCCGCTGAACTTCGGCCTGCCGTCGAACATTGTGGAGGTGCTGGCCCTCGCTACTGACAAGCGTACACCAGAGCAGACCAGCCTGCTCCTGACTCACCTCCGCAGCGGTGACACCGGCATCAAAGCCAATGAAGCTGCTCTCGCAGAAGCGCAGAAGCCGCTGCCCGCCGATGCCCGGCAGGAGGAACTCAAGGCTCAGCTGGCGAAAGCGGAGCAGCCCATCGCGATAGATCCCGCGCTCGTCCGCCTTCGCCGGGATATGGAACTCAGCACCGCCCAGCTGCAAAACAAACGCCTCACCGCCGCGCAGGACCTGGCCTGGGCGCTGATCAACAATCCAGCGTTCTTGTTCAATCACTGACCGCAACGCCGGGGCAGATTTGCCTGCGGTGGGACGCCAGAGCGTTTTCGCGGGCATAAAAAACCCCGCCGCGCAGCTGACTGCGGGCGGGGCGAGGGGAAGGGGGCGGCTTAGTGCGAGCGGCAGAACTCTTCGAACCGGTCGAGGCCTTTCTTGATGACGTCGAGGCTGCAGGCGTAGCTGAAGCGGACGGTGTCATCCGCGCCGAAGGCGATGCCGGGAACGACGGCGACGTGCAGGCGGCTGAGGAGCTTCTCGGAGAAGTTCATGCTCTTGATGCCCATCTTGCCGATGTTCACGAGGAAGTAGAACGCGCCCTTGGGCTCGACGACGCTGACATTGCTGATCTTGCTGAAGCGGTTGAGCATGTAGCCGCGGCGGAGGTCAAACTCCTGGCGCATGTCTTCGATGATTTGAGTGTCACCCTGGAGGGCGGCCAGCGCACCGTATTGCGCAAAGGTGGCGGGGGCGCTGGTGGTGTGGCTCTGGATGACGTCTATGGCGTCGGCCAGCTTCTTCGGCGCGGCGGTGTAGCCGATGCGCCAGCCGGTCATGCTGTAGGCTTTGGAGAATCCGTTGACCACGATGGTGAGGTCCTGGAGTTCCTTGCTGAGGCTGGCGATGGAGATGTGCTCGGCGTCGTCGTAGATCAGCTTCTCGTAGATTTCGTCCGAGAGGATGAGGATGTCTTCCGAAGCGGCGATTTCGCCGATCTTTTCCAGTTCCTCGCGGGTGTAAACAGCGCCGGTGGGGTTTGACGGGCTGTTGAGGATGACCATCTTGGTCGCGGGGCTCATGGCTTCCTCAAATTCCTCCGGGGTCATCTTCCAGCCGTTTTCCTGCTTGGTTTCCACAATAACAGGGGTGGCGCCGGCGATGCGGACCATGTCAGGATAGCTGGTCCAGTAGGGCGAGGGGATGATGACTTCGTCGCCCGGGCCGCAGGCCGCGAGGATAGCATTATAGCAGGAGTGCTTGGCCCCGCAGTTGACGCTGATCTGGGAAGGGGAGTAATCCAACTTGTTGTCGGTCTTGAGCTTGGCGCAGATGGCTTCGCGGAGTTCGAGGAGACCGGCGGAGGCGGTGTATTTTGTCTTTCCTTCGGCAAGGGCCTTGATGCAGGCGTCCTTGATGTGCTGCGGGGTGTCCATGTCCGGCTCACCGGCGCCAAAGCTGCATACGTCGATGCCATCCTTCTTCATTTTCGCGGCCTGACTGGTGACGGCGAGGGTAATGGAGGGGGCGAGTTCTGCGATTTTAGAGGATACAAAGTCCATGGTAGAAATGATGAAAAGGGTGCCCGGCGGGCGGGGGCGGTATGAGACAAGGGCCGGGCCGAATTGTCAACCCGGGACGGGTAATTATCCGTGGGCAGGCCCCAGCCGGGCCGTAAAGGCGGGTGCCGCGAAAGGTGGATGGCACCGCCGCGTTTGAGGAGGGATCCAGGCAAATCCGGTCCCCCGGGCGCTTCATGGCTTGCACATCGGCGCGCTTGAGGCACCGTGCGCGCCTTTTTCCGTCCCTACTATCCTCCCCAATGCACCACCGCACACACCTGTTCTCCGCCGCGCCGCTGCTGCTGGCCCTCACCACCGCCGTGCGCACCGCTGAGCCCGATCCCGGCTCCGAGGTTTATTTCAATCAGTTCGTCCGCCCGATCCTCGAGTCGTCCTGCACTCACTGTCACGGCAAGGACAAGGCCGAAGGCGATCTCCGGCTGGACTCGCTGGAAGCCTGCCTGAAAGGCGTGGATGGCCGCGCGGCCCTCGTGCCGGGGAAGCCGGAGGAAAGCACGCTGTATTCCACCACCGTGCTGGCCCCGAGCCACGATGACATCATGCCGCCGAGCAAGGAACCCCCGCTGGTGAAAGGCCAGACGGAGAAGCTCAATGCGTGGATCACCGCAGGGGCCAAGTGGCCGGCCGGCGTGGAACTCGGCGTAGAGCCGCGGATGCAGTTCGTGCGCGACATTCAGCCCATCCTGGAGCAGAACTGCGTGTCCTGTCACAAGGCCGACAAGAACGAAGGTGGCCTTGACATGACCACGATTGAGAACAATCTCAAAGGCGGCGATTCGGGTGCCGGCCTCGTGCCGTTCAACACCACGGACAGCCTCGTGCTGACCCGCACCATGCTGCCGGAGGACGACGATGACCTCATGCCGCCGAAGAAAAAAGGCGGTCCGCTGCGCAAGGAGGAGCTCCAGAAACTGCAGCTGTGGGTGAAGCAGGGAGCGCCCTGGCCGGAAGGTGTGGTGCTGGTGCAGAAGGCCAAAACCGAAGAGCGCCCGCCTTCGCCGGATTCCCTCGAACTGGTGAAGAAGATCCACGGCTTCATCACTGAGAAGAGCACGGAGAAAGCCGAGGCCGACATGAAGCCCTACACCGCCAGCGTATCCAAGGCCGGCAAGGAATTCGGCATGGTCGTCATTCCCGGCGGCGAGTTCACCATGGGCAGTCCCGGCAGCGAGAAGGACCGCAAGCCCGATGAAGGACCGCAGGTGAAAGTGAAGATCGAGCCCTTCTGGATGGGCAGCCATGAAGTGACCTGGGACCTCTACATGTCCTTCATGCTCACGCCGGATGCCCGATGGAAGGATGGTGCCAAGAAGAATCCCAAGCCCGACGACACCATCGTGGACGCCGTGAGCAGCCCCACCGCGCCTTACACCGACATGACCTTCGGCATGGGCCAGGACGGATTCCCCGCCATTTCCATGACAGAGCACGCCGCGAGCAAGTTCTGTCAGTGGCTCAGCGCCCAGACCGGACACTTCTACCGTCTGCCGACCGAGGCCGAGTGGGAATACGCAGCCCGCGCCGGCAAGACCACCACCTGGTTCTGGGGCGATGACGCCTCACCGCTCGGCGACTACGCCTGGTTCTTCGACAACAGCGACGGCAAGACACAGCTCGTCGGCAAGAAGAAGCCCAGCCCGTGGGGCCTCTACGACATCTATGGCAACGTGGCAGAATGGACGCTCGACCAGTATGACGAGAAGTTCTACGGCAGCATCGCAGCGGGAGCGCTCAATCCCTTCAACCAGCCGAAGACGATCTATCCCCGCGTCGTGCGCGGCGGCTCCTGGGACGATGATCCCAAGGACCTGCGCAGCGCCGCCCGCCGCTTCTCCCGCGATACGTGGAAGCAGCAGGACCCGCAGCTGCCGAAGAGCATCTGGTATCACACCAATGCGCAATTCCTCGGCTTCCGCATTGTGCGCCCGCTCAACGTGCCGCCACCGGACAAGATGCACCTCTACTGGAACCTCGGTCTGGTGAACGAGCAGAAGTAACCGCGACGGCCCGACTGTATGAAGATCATCCGCTGCACGGACCCCGCCGGCGCTGTCACCCTCGCCTCGCTGCAATCCGATGGCAGCGCCCGGCGGCTCGAAGGCTCGATCTTCGGCCCGCTGCAGGAAACCGGTGAGCCCTTCCAGCCCGGCCGGCTCCTCGCACCGCTCGACCCCGAGGTCATCTTCTGCATCGGCCTCAACTACCGGAAGCACGCGGAGGAGGGGAATGCCCCGATCCCCGAGTGGCCGGTCGTCTTTATGAAGTCAAAGGCCTCTGTGCAGCATCCTGGCGGGCCCATCGAACTCCCGCGGCATTTGCGCAGCGATGAAGTCGATTACGAATGCGAACTCGCCATCGTGATCGGCAAACGCTGCAAGAATGTGAGCAAAGCGGGCGCCCTCGACTACGTGCTGGGTTACACCTGCGCCAACGACGTGAGCGCCCGTGACTGGCAGCGCGCCCGCAGCGGCAATCAATGGAGCCGGGCCAAGACCTTCGACACTTTCTGCCCCCTTGGCCCGTGTCTGGTCACCACCGATGAAATCCCGGACCCCGGCGCCCTCACCATCCGCACCGTGCTCAACGGGGAAGTCATGCAGGACTGGCAGACCAGCGACATGATCTTCGACGTGCCCACGCTCATCTCGTTCCTTAGCGGCAGCACGACCCTGCTGCCTGGCACCGTTATCCTAACCGGCACCCCGCATGGCGTTGGTTTTGCGCGTAAGCCCCCTGTCTTCCTCAAGCCTGGCGACACCGTGAGCATCGACATAAGCAGCATCGGCACCCTGACGAATCCCGTGGTGGAGGAGCCGCTGTCATGAGCAGCGGCCACGATGCCACGCCTGTCGTCCGCGGGCCGCTCTCAGCCTGGCGGAGTTTGAACAAAAACCAGAAGCGCTCCGGGCTCGCCGGATGGCTCGGCTGGATGTTCGACGGACTCGACCTCCACCTCTACACTCTCGTCGCCACGCCCTTTGTCGCCACGCTCCTCCTTCTGCCGGAGAGCAGCGCCGATGTCGGTACCAAGGGATCCATCATTCAGGCTGCCTTCCTCGCCGGCTGGGCGCTGGGCGGTGCGTTCTTTGGCATCTTTGGCGACAAACTCGGCCGCAGCCGCACCCTGGTCCTCACCATTCTGTGCTACTCGGTCTTCTGCGGGCTCTCCTCCTTCGCCCAAACGTGGTGGCAGCTCATGATCTGCCGTTTCCTCAGCGCTCTCGGTATCGGGGGCGAATGGGCCGTAGGCGCTGCGCTCATCAGCGAGACCTTTCCGAAAGCGTGGCGTCCCTGGCTCGCGGGCATCCTTCAGTCCGGAGTCAATGTGGGCATACTTATTGCCTGCGGGGTCGGTCTCATCTGGGCGGGCCTGTCCCTTGACCCGCGCTGGATCTTCCTCGTCGGCCTGGCGCCGGCCTTGATTACGCTGTGGATCCGCAAGGCTGTGCCTGAACCCGAAGAGTGGCACGCCGCGCAAAAGGCGGAAGGCCCGCGGCCTGGTATTGGGCATCTTTTTTCATCCGGGCTGCAAAGCACCACCTGGCGCGCCCTGCTCATTTGTGCGCTAGGGCTCACGGCTCACTGGGCGTTTATGTTCTGGCAGCAGAGCTTCATCCGGAAGCATCCGGAGATCAGCGTGCTCGACAAAGGCGCGCAAAACGCCGCCGTCGCCTGGGTGCTCGCGCTCATTGTAGGCAGCTCCATCTTTGGGAACTTCATCTCCAGCTGGCTCGCTGTGCGCTGGGGATATTCCCGCGCGCTTTTCAGCATGTGCCTGCTCTACGCCGCTGCCATGTGGACCTGCTTCGCCTTTCCGTGGAGCTACCGCGCAGTGCTCTGCTGGTTCGCCCTCATTGGCATGTGTCAGGGACTCTTTGGGCTCTTCACCATGTGCCTCCCGCCCATGTTCCCCACTCTCGTGCGCACCACCGGCGCCGGGTTTTGCTACAATATCGGCCGCCTCGCCGCCGCCGGCGGCACCGTCTTCTTCGGCATCTTCAACAAACCCGGCGAACCCGGTCGCGCCCTCCTCTTCGCCAGCCTCCTTTTTATCCCCACGGCACTTCTCTGCCTCTGGCTCCCCCAGTCCCGCGAAGACGAAGACCCGGCCCCCGCGGTCTGAGGTGCCGTCAGCCTGCCGGCTCCCCCCACATCGTCCTTCGTCATCCTCCTCGCGCTCGTCCTCGAATCCTTCCGCCCGAGCCCTCTTCCCACAAGCGGGGTCGGCGGCACTGCCGCGGAGCCGATGGTTGCCCCCTCTGGCGCGTTTGCGGCACCAGGGCGATCCACCCCGGCCCGCTGCTGCGCGGCGCTCTATTTATCTTGCCGCAATGGGGGATTAGCTTGCCGTTCCGCCGGTTTTCCTTCACTAAATTCGCTATTGGTCACCGTGCTCCTGACTCATGCCGCCATTATCCGCTAATTGAGTTACCCATGGCGTCGTGGGTGCATCGCAGAGCTGCCGGTGATCCGTTCATCCACACCCAACCCATACAGCCCCGCTTTCTAAAATTATGAAGGATATTGCTGAATTCACCGGAGCCATCGCCCCAATCGCTGCCATTGCCGTGTTGATACTGAACATCGTGATGGCGCTAGCTGTGAACCGTGACGCGAAGCATCTTGTGGCGGCCCGGAGCGGCCTGTTTTTGCTTAGCCCATTCGTATGGGGGCTCATCGCTTTCGTTTTCAGTTTGGCAGGGTTTGCTTTGTATTGGGCTGTTCATCACTCCTCGCTCCGCTCCGCGGCTCCGCCTCAGACGCGGTGATTCCGGGCGAGTAAAGCGCGTCTGGCCCGCCTGCATCCTGGCGGATTCAGGACCATTCCGCTCCCCGGGGCGCGCTGTTTCGGTGCCAGCCGGTGCTGCGGGCCGGAGGCGGCCGTAAATCGGTTGTCTTTTTGGTTGAGCGCGGGCGGGGGCGCATAATACTCGCCCTCCCCGTCCGGGCGGGGGGCATGGAGCGCTGCGGCGCTGTGGTTGCCCGATATCAGACCGTCCGGCGTGGATTCCTCCACGAACCTCTCCCCCCCATTCCATTCCATTTCCCATGAACATTACCGTCGAAAAACTCCCGAACTGCATGGCCAGCCTCCGCATTGAAATGCCAGGCGAGGCCCGCAAAGCCCAGCGTGAAAAAATCCTCAAGGCCTACATCCAGAATGCCGCCCTCCCGGGTTTCCGCAAAGGCAAGGCCCCGCGCAGCGTGGTAGAGAAGAAGTTCAGCAGCGAGATCGACCGTGAAGTGACGGAGCGCCTCATGAATGAGGGCCTCGATGCCGCTGTGAAGCAGGAAAACCTGCGCGTGCTGTCCGTCTCGGGCTACGATCCCTCGGGCGACAGCGACGAGTCGAAGCATGCCTTCACGCTCAGTGTGGTGCTGGCACCGGAAGTGACCATCTCGGACGAATATAAGGGCCTCAGCATCACGGTGCCGAAGCGCGAAGTGACGGACGAAATGGTGGTGCAGGCGCTGGAGCGTCAGCGCGAGCAGGTGGCGAATCTGGTGGCCGTTGACCGCGCGGTGAAGCTGGGCGATTTCCTCACCATCGACTACAAGGCCACGGTGGACGGCCAGCCGATGAAGGACCTGCTGCCGGAGGCGCAGAGCTTCATCGCCGAAAATAGCAGCTATATGGTGAAGGCGGAGGAGGCGAGCTTCCTGCCGGGCTTTTGCAAGCAGCTGGAAGGCATGGCGAAGGGCGAAACCCGCGAAGTGAAAGTCACCATGCCGGAGGAGAATCTGGACGAATCCATCGCGGGCAAGGAAGCGGTCTACACCGTGACCCTGCACGAGCTGAAGGAAGCCGAACTGCCGGAACTGAATGACGAATTTGCCGCCCGCATTGTGCCGGGCAAGACACTGGAGGAACTGCGCGGCCTCATCCGTGAGTCCATGGAAGCCCAGCTGCAGCAGAAGGACCTCGAGCAGAAGCGCATCGCCGCCATGGTGGCCCTGCGCGACCGCCTCAACTTCGACCTCCCGGAGCACGTGGTGCGCAGCGCCACCAACCGCCGCGTGAGCCAGCTCGTGCAGATGAATCTGGAGCGCGGCGTCACCCAGGACATCCTCATGGAGAGTGAGCAGGATATCATCGACGCCGCCTCCGAACAGGCGAAGGTGGATGTGAAGGACGAGTTCATCCTCATGGAAGTCGTCGCGAAGGAAAACATCACCGTGACCCAGGATGACATGGTGCGCCGCATTTCCCACATTGCCTACACCAGCCGCTCCACGCCGGATAAGGTGGTGAAGACGCTCAAGAAGAATGACGGCATCAACAACCTGCGTCATTCCATTCTGCTGGGCAAAGCCCTCGATGTCCTCGTGCAGCACGCGAACGTGAACTACGAAGGCACCGCCTCGATGGAGGACGAAGTGCAGGCTTAAGCGGCCCGCGCCCTCCTTTTGCAGGAAACTGATTGCGCCCGGGCGGCGGTCTCTGGCAGACCCGCCGCCCGGGCCTTTTTTCAGACGAAATGCCGCTTTTCATTCCGCTCTGAATCGTAGCTTCCCGCCACTGCGAATTCATTACCAACCACCCTTTTCCATGAAACACCTCCGCGAACTCCAGGACGACCGTGAACGCATGCTCATTCTCCCGCCCCACGTGCGGGACCGCGCCCTCGATGTGGCACAAAACGTCACGGTTTACGAAAAGGAGCCGGGCATCGGCATGATGGGCTTTGACCTCATCTCCCGCCTGATGAAGGACCGCATCATCTTCATCGGTCACCAGGTTTCCGACGACCTCGCCAACTACGTCATTGCCCAGTTGCTCTACCTGCAAATGCAGGACCCGGCGAAGGACATCAATGTTTACATCAACAGCCCGGGCGGCAGCGTCACCGCCGGCCTCGCCATGTATGACACCATGCAGTTCCTCACCTGCGATGTGAATACCTACTGCATGGGCATCGCCGCCAGCATGGGCAGCGTGCTGCTCACCGCCGGAACGAAAGGGAAGCGCTACTGCCTGCCCAACAGCCACGTCATGATCCACCAGGTCAGCGGCGGCGCCCAGGGCACGGCCAGCGATGTGGAGCGCACCGTAGAGTTCATGTTCTCCCTCAAAAAGCGTCTCAACGGCATCCTCGCCAAGCACACCGGCAAGACCATCGAGCAGATTGAGCGCGACTCCGACCGCGACAACTACATGACCGCTCAGCAGGCCAAGGACTACGGCCTCGTGGACCACGTGCTGGAAAGCAAAAAGGACATCCCGGCGGTGTAAGCCGCGCCCGGGCAGAGATGCTGACCGGGATACTGGTTGGCCTTTGCGCAAAGCGGCGTAAACTCCACGCAGTCTCCTACCAGTTCCCATGGCCAGATCCTCCAATGTCACCATGTGCTCTTTCTGCGGAAAGAGTCACTCGGAAGTCCGCAAACTCATCGCCGGACCGGGGGTCTATATTTGCGACACCTGCATCGGCGTTTGCAAGGACATCCTCGACAAGGAACTGGGCCTGGATGAGGACTCGCCGCCCGCGCCGCTGCCCAAGCTGACCATCCCCCGGCCGTCGGAAATCTTCCGGCATCTGGAGGATTACGTCATCGGGCAGGAGCACGCGAAGAAGGTGCTCTCCGTGGCCGTGCACAATCACTACCGCCGCATCCAGCAGAAGATGGAGGAGGAGGAGAATGGCTCGCTGTTTCAGAAAGCGGCGCAGAAGTTCCCCGACGTGGAAATCGAGAAGAGCAACGTCCTGCTCCTCGGCCCCACCGGGTCCGGGAAGACGCTGCTCGCCCGCACCATGGCGCGCATGCTCGGCGTGCCCTTCAGCATCGCCGACGCCACTACCCTCACGGAAGCCGGCTACGTCGGCGAAGACGTGGAAAACATCATTCTGCGTCTCCTCCAGGCGGCCGACTTCGATGTGCGCCGCGCCGAGATGGGCATCATCTACATCGACGAAATCGACAAGATCGGGAAGAAGAGCGAAAACGTCAGTATCACCCGTGACGTCTCGGGCGAGGGCGTACAGCAGGCACTGCTCAAGATCCTTGAGGGCACTATCTGTAACGTCCCCCCGCAGGGTGGACGCAAGCACCCGCAGCAGGAATACATCCAGGTCAATACCCAGAACATCCTCTTTATCTGCGGCGGAGCCTTTACCGGGCTGGAGCAGATCATCAGCCGCCGCACCGGCAGGAATGTGATGGGCTTTGGCAACATCGAGGAAAACCAGCGCCGCAGCGCCGAGGTGCAGGATCACGGACTGCTCCGCAAGGTTCAGCCCGAGGATCTTCTCAGCTTCGGTCTCATTCCGGAATTCATCGGCCGCCTTCCCGTCATCAGCACCCTTGAGCCACTCACCGAGGAAGCCATGCTGCGCATCCTCACGGAGCCGAAGAACTCGCTCATCCGCCAATACAGTAAGCTCCTGTCCCTCGACGGTGTGGAACTTCAGGTCACGAAAGACGGCCTCCAGGCCATCGCTGCCGCCGCCATCAAGCGTGGCACCGGTGCCCGCGCCCTCCGCTCCATTTTTGAAGAGATCATGCTCGACATCATGTTCGATGTCCCCGGCCGCGAGGATGTGAAGACCGTCGTCATCAACCGCAGCGTCGTCGAGGAAGGCAAAGCCCCTTCGCTGAAGAAATCGAAGCGCAAAGCCCAGGACGCGGCCTGATCTTAATCAGCCCGGGTGTGCACGGACGGTCACCAATGTCTTTTGCTCCCTGCGATTCAGGATGCTGGATCTTTTGCGTTTTTCCCGGAATGGAGCCGAGTGTCGGATTTGAACCGACGACCTGATGATTACAAATCAACTGCTCTACCACTGAGCTAACCCGGCCGGTTGTGTGAGGCGGGAAGCATAATGCGCTGAAGCGCGGGCTCAA